>R27__coassemble_232_pt1 | contig 43153 bp, 39 predicted proteins | sample R27__metabat2_low_PE_023 | metagenome-assembled genome bin R27
TATCATTACTGGCTGTATTCATTATGATACTGACACTATTTCCCGTATCATATGCTGATAATTCCGGCAGCGCTCAAACTGAAGTTGAGTATATCTCAATCTCCAGTGAAAGTGACCTTTTCGCGCTGGCTGCGAATTGCCATTTGGACAGTTACAGCAAAAACAAAGTTGTTTCTTTAACTTCAGACATCGTCCTAACCCGGGATTTCACTCCTATTCCGATTTTTTCAGGTACTTTTGACGGTCAGGGACACACAATAAAGGGGCTAAATGTTGGCGGCAAAGTAACATATGCCGGATTATTCGGAATTCTGGATAAATCCGCCACGGTAAAAAATCTGCTGGTCAGCGGAGTTGTTGTTCCCGAAGGCGATATTTCCAGCACCGGTGGAATAGCGGCCGAAAACAACGGTACAATTGACAACTGCGTCTTTACAGGCTATGTCAGAGGCAGCAAAAAGACCGGCGGTATAGTGGGAGTAAACAACGGAATCGTCTCCAACTGCAATAATTTTGCATACGTGAATGTAGACATTAAAGACGGAAAAGTATCAGTCAAAGACATTAAGTCGCTGAGCATTTCAAACATTACCGCAATTTTGTCAATCAAAACAATCAACGCATGCGAAGATATCGGCGGCATCGCAGGTTACAACAACGGAATTATCGTCTCATGTTCAAACAATAACACGGTAGGAACTGCCGACAACGGTTACTCGGTCGGGGGTATCGCGGGCACAAATGAGGGTTATATTTCCCTTTGCACAAACGTTGCCAGCGTACACGGCAACAGTAAAGTCGGAGGCATTATCGGAACCGGAGTTCCATTTGTTAAAAAAGCGTACTCCGAGGACCTACTTTCGGGCCCGAAGAAGGAAGTCGACAACCTGCTGTCGATTGTCGATAATTTTACTTATGATCTTGATGCCGACACAAACAATATCACCGCATCAATTAATTCCATTCTATCTACCATAGCATCTGCTTCAAATCACGCAAATTATCTTGTCAGAGAAGTAAAAAATGTAGCTAACGACAAGATTACCGAAGTAAATGGGATAGTTGATTTCGGAAACAGTGCCGTAACCGGACTGAAAAACATCTCCTCTGAGGTATCCAATGTCGGAGAAGATCTCTCGGAAGGAATCGGCAATATTAAAAGCGGTGTCGATGTATTCACAAAAGCTTCCGATATCTGGGAAATAATTGATAAGATTCCTGACGCTATACAGTACATTGACGCCGGTATGGATTCTTTCACTGATATTTCTGACGATATTAACGATGCCACAACTGAGCTGGAAGAAATGATGCAAAATCTTGAATCGGTCGGTATTCCTTCTTTTTCGACTGTTTCGGACGAGTTCACCGATGCTGTAACTTATCTTACAAATGACATGAAAACAATTTCCGGCCAGATGAAAGGCTTAAGCAACTCTGTTAACAACACGGAAAAGAATGTCACCAAGAATGTTCGCTCTGTTACCGCAGAGGCTAAAAATGTGAGCAACGGTTTGTTTGATGTAGCTTATTCCCTTTCGGATATTTCAGTCTCCACGTTCTTAAAGGATGTGTCCGCAGAAAGTTTATCCAGCGGTGATAATCATTTTGGTATTGTGGAAAGCTGCCTGAATACGGGATCCGTATCTGGAGTTGAAAACATCGGCGGAATTGCCGGAATCACCACTTTGTCAGGCATACCATCTATTACCGACAATAAAGACGGCGAGGGTGTTACGATTAAGTCTCTGCAGTACCGCTCCATAATCAGCTACAGCAGGAATTACGGATACATCACCGGTTCCGGAAGCAATATTGGCAGTATTTGCGGAACTCAGAAACTTGGAGCGGTTAGTAACTGTCAGGGATACGGATACGTAGCAAGCACCGATGGTTCTTATGTCGGAGGAATTGTCGGCAACTGCTCCGGTCTGGTCAAATCCTGTTTTTCCAAAGCGCCTCTATACGGAAAAAGCTATGTCGGCGGAATAATAGGTACCGGAAACGATTCCTCTCTCCTGTCGGGCGGTGCTTCAGTATCAAGCTGTTTTTCCGATGTATCCGTTTCAGGCTGTGAGCAGCACATGGGAGGAATAGCCGGCTCGGACTCCGGTACTTTCCTGTACAATTATTTTGTAAGCAATATATTAAACGGCATAGGTACGTATTCCATGGAATACTCCGCCGCACCCATTTCAAGAGAAAGTCTGCTGGCAATAGAAGGCTGTCCTCAGGAATTCACCTGGTCAGATGCAAAATTGCTTGCCGCGGCAACTTCTACAGACAATACCGATAACAGTTCATACGGATATGCCGTAGCCGCAATATCCGCTTTGGCTCTGGCACTGATTCTGGCGATTATTCTGCTTATTACAAAAGGCAGCAAGTCAAAATCCGGTGCTGTGAAAAATGCCCCCGCCTCAAGCAATCCGCCCTGGAAAGACTGATTAAAACTACAATATTATTTTGACGGGAATATAATCATGAAAAAATCTAAATTAAAGTTTTTACTATTTCTGTTACTGTTGTTAGTTCTCGTATCGGCAGTTCTTCTGATTGTAAAAAACAATAAAGCCAACGTTGCAGCAACACAAAGCAACGCTGTAATAACCTCCAGCCCGGAACCGACAATTTATATCGTACCTGCACCTACCGAAAACCCCGGTGATTACGGTGTGGACGTACCATCAGGTGTATATATCGTCGGTGCACCGCAGGAAGCTCAAAGCAACACAAACAATTCCGGTATATACATCGTTGATGCGCCACCGGAGGCCAGCAGCGGAGGGTCCGGAATATATATAATTGAAACACCCAAGCCCGGAGGCGGTAGTGGCGGTGGAGGCGGTTCCTACGGGAATACCATTGCTTCAGGTTCGTTTTCATCATCGACCGGCACCAGTCTTAATTCCACTATTACCTATAATGCCGTAACGTCCGGAAGCAATACTGTAGAAGTTACTGTCAGTGTTTCACTGAGTCACGGCCAGTTATCCGCAAGCGGCGGAAGAGTCCTTTCGGTATCAGTAGGAGGACAGTCGGCTACAATCAACTGCCCTTCAATCAACGGTTCAGGCAGTACATACCTAGGCAGTCACACATTTACCGTAAACCTTGCCCCCGGAAATTCAACGAGCCTGTACGTAAAATCTTCATGGGCTTTCGGCGGTACCTACAGCGGTACATACCTGTCATCCGTAGATGCCGGCGGCACAATATACTTATCCAGATAAAAAATAAACCGGCTGATCATTCAGGTCAGTCGGTATTTTATGTGCAATTTGGTATGTTATGTTAACTATATTACGTAAATTCTATTATGGTAATTATATTATGTATATTATTTTACGTCAACAGTATTATGTGATTTATTTTACGGTAACCGATTTATGTTATCAATCATCTGCGTTTGAACGCATATTTTATTTCATCAAAGCAAAACAGCAGAACGTTTAGAATAGCTATTACAGGCAAGAGATTCATTGGAAATTTATTTAAAAATATCTCCAGAATAAAAAATGCAAGATCAACCAGCGCCAGATACTTCATTTTTATTGGAATAACAAACATGTACAGTACCTGCTGGTCGGGAAACAGCAATGCAAACGCGAAAAACATCGAAAGGAAAATATATGAAGCACTTAGCCATACATTGACATATCCCAGCAGGAACACGATAACGCCGAACAGCAATGTCATTAAATAACCACTGAGGATAAAGAGTGAGAATCTGGGTGTCCCCCAGCACTGTTCAAGTGTAGTACCGATGATATAATAGAAATAGATTCCTATTATTCCGAGAATACTTGTACTTGGCGGAATAAAGATAAATGATATTATCCTCCATATCTGTCCGGAAAGAATCGACGGGATATTAAACATCAGATATGAGGTGAAGCTGGGCTTTATCATGCCCAGAACCCAGAAAACCGCATTTGCGATTGCGATATACCTCATCAGGCCTGGTATTCCGAAATTCGGATGTTTTAATGTAAATTTTGTTAGATATTTTCTCATGGTCCAATAATACAATGATTTATAAAATAATTCTATAATAATTTTCTATTTTATGGTATTCTAGCAAAGTATGGAAAATGAAGAAATAAAAAATGAAATAATTGAAGGCAGAAATGCCGTTATCGAAGCATTACGCGCAAACAGACTTATTGACAAAATTTATATTAATAAGGGTGATGTTGATAAAACTCTCGGACATATCGCATCAACCGCCAGGGAAAAAGGTATTGTCGTTGTAGAAAGTGACCGGCGCAAACTCGATAATATGAGTATTACAAAAGCTCATCAGGGAGTCATCGCCCTGTGCGCCGTCAGAGAATACTGCTCCGTTGACGACATACTTGACCATGCCAAAAGTTTGGGAGAAGACCCGTTTATAATAATCTGTGACGAGATATCCGACCCCCACAACCTTGGAGCCATTATTAGGTCCGCCGAGTGCGCGGGTGCGCACGGACTTATTATCCCCAAGCGCAGAAGTGCGGGTCTCACTACAATAGTGGACAAAGCATCCGCAGGTGCCGCCGAACATTCTCTGATTGCCAGAGTACCGAATATCAGCGCTGCCATTAAAGAACTGAAGGATAAAGGCCTGTGGATTTACGGCACCGCCGCCGACGGAGAAAACAAGCTATATTCAACAGACTTCACCGGTCCCCTTGCGCTGGTTATCGGCTCTGAAGGTGACGGTATGTCCCGTCTTGTACGCGACAACTGTGATTTTATCGTGTCTCTTCCCATGAAGGGCTCAATAGGCTCACTCAACGCATCCTGCGCTGCTGCAATTACAATGTATGAGGTTTTAAGACAGAGAACAAAATGAACGAGTTTGAGGAAATATTCAACTCAATATATGCTGAAGAACACCCGGATAATCCCATTCCGGAGGATACGAGCACACCCGTTTTTCCTTCTGACAGCAGCGAAGCCGGATATGGCTCCCTTCCTTCCGAGCAGGCTGATGCCTATGATTCATATTTAAAAGCTGCCTCAGAAGAGCCTGACGACTCGGATGATGCTATTTTTGCAAAATATGACCATCACCGCAAGCCAAGATCATATCAGGCAAACGAAATCGATTATGATACCGTCAGTGAAAATGATGCCGAATATGACGAAGCAGATCGCACTCGTGAATCCAGTTACGATATAGACAGCTTCTCCGAATATGATTTCGACGATGATGAATATGACGATGATTTTTCGTCTAAATCATTTGGTGATTTTCTCTCGTCAAGGATTGCCGGACTGGCTCTGAAAATCCGAGGCGGAGTTCCATCCGATGCGACAACCGCAACCGGTGAAGAAGATGCCGAAGGACTCGGTCCCGAGATTCCGTTGATGGCCGCTTCCAAATATTATGGCTCCCAGGTTTCGTTTTTAAAAATTCGTTTAATTATCAGTCTTTTCTTCGTATTCATCCTTGCATACATTTCAATAGGACTTCCCATAGTCGGAACCATGAATAATGTAACTATTGCCACATCTGCATGCCTGGCAATTCAGTTCTCCATTATTGTGTTTTCCCTTGACGTGTTCACAAACGGAATATTAAATATGTTTCGCGGAAGACTTGGTGCTGACTCACTAGCCGCTCTGTCGTGTCTTTTGACAAGTGCCGACGGAATAATGGTAATGACCGGCAACTGCGAGCCGCATTTACCGTTTTGTCTTATTTCCTCGCTTTCACTTATCGGCATTCTATTTTCATCCTTTGTATCTACCCGAGGAATACGAAAAGCCCTTCGAGTTCCCGCAATCAGCCAGTGCTGTTATACGGTTACCGGCGAAACTGGAATTACAGGAAAAGAAATCACGCTTTTGAAGTCCGACCGAAAGGTCGAGGGTTTTCTCAGAAGAATTGAAGAAGAACCTGTTGACGAGTACGTATACAGAAAAATTGCACCGATAATAATAATACTGTCACTCGCTCTTTCTGTATTAATAGCGTTATTCAAAAAGGATCTTAAGAATCTGGTTTATATATTAACCGTTGTATTTTCCTCATCGGTTCCTATTTCCTCTCTTCTGTGCTATGCCCTTCCGTTTTTCAGAGGATCATACAAAATCTTTTCAAACGGTGCTGCAATTGCAGGCTGGTCGGGAATGACCGATATTGGACACAGCAAGAACCTGATAGTAACTGACAGAGACCTGTTCCCTCCCGATTGTGTTGAGATAGAAAACGTACGTATTTTCGCAGACTACGACTCAGATAAAGTTATTGCGTATGCCGGTTCCATGATAGCAGCATCCGGCTGCGGTTTAACAAATGCGTTTAATATTCTTCTTGAAGAAAACGACTGTGAAAAGATTCGGGTTGACAATTTTGAATGTCTGTCCGGCGGTGGATTTCAGGGAATGATTGAAGGCCGCACAATTATATGCGGCAACACCGACCTGATGCGCCTTATGAACATCCGCATACCCGCCCGTCTGGTCGACGGCAATTCGGTTCTGTTGGCGATAGACGGTGTTCTCTACGGAATATTCAAGATAAAATACAAGGCAAGCCCGAAAGTAAGGCGCGCTCTTGTAAGTCTTATGAATTCGAACAGACATCCCATTTTCGCGATACGCGATTTTAATATCACCCCGGAAATGATACATGACTGCTTTGATGTTGCAACCGACGGATACGATTTCCCGCCGTATACCGAAAGATTCCCGATTTCCGAAGCAAAGCCTGCCGAAGACTCCAAAATTGCGGGAGTACTTTGCCGAGAAGGTCTTGGACCTCTCACGGCCCTTGCCGACACAGGAAGAACGCTTTTTGTTATTACCAGAATCAATACTGTAATATCGGTACTCTCCGCTTTCGTCGGCATGATTGCTTCGGCGCTGTTCCTGTATCTGGGGAATTCAATTAACATTACCCTCGTGTTCATCTATTCTATTATCTGCTTTGCCCCAGTACTGATTCTTGGACTTATTGGCACTAGTTTCAATTGAGTCAGTTATTTGTATAAGAAAAAATCGATGCTTAACTGCATCGATTTTTTAGTTTATCGTCATATTGCTGTTGTTAAGAATGTACTGGACTCTGTTTCTCAAATCCGGGTAAGACTTAAGTTCAGGGTCGCTGTCCAGCACGTCTTTTGCGTCCTGCTGAGCTATATCCATTACCTTGGCATCTGCTCCGAGGCTTCCGATATGCATTTCCGGCAGTCCGTGCTGTCTGTTTCCGAAGAAATCGCCTGGCCCTCTTAATCTGAGATCTTCTTCGGAAATCTTAAAGCCGTCATTGGTTTTTGTCATAATGGAAAGCCGTGATTTTACATCTTCACCATCTGAGTCAGACACAAGAACACAATAGCTTTTATCCTTGCCGCGTCCCACTCTTCCTCGCAGCTGGTGCAGCTGCGACAGGCCGAATCGCTCCGCATTTTCTACTATTATCAATGTTGCATTAGGAACATCAACTCCGACTTCGATTACTGTCGTTGAAACAAGAACATCTATTTCTCCCCTAGAAAAGCTGGACATTATTTTATCCTTCTCGGCAGGTTTCATCCTGCCGTGTACGCACTCTATCTTTAAACCTGGTAATGCTTTTCTCAGTTCAAGAGTATGCTCTTCGGCGGAAACAAGATTAAGGCTGCTCTCTTCGTTTTCCTCAACCATCGGACAGACGACATAGACCTGATGATGTTCAGCGCACTGCTTTTCAATAAAGGCGTTCAGCCGTTGTCTGTAATCCGAGCTAACGGCGAAAGTATCAATAGTCTGTCTGCCCGGCGGCATTTCATCAATAACGGAACAGTCAAGTTCTCCGTAAATTATTAATGATAATGTCCTAGGAATAGGAGTCGCTGACATAACAAGTACATGCGGTCTTTCGCCTTTTTTGATTAATGCCGATCTCTGTTCAACGCCGAATCTGTGCTGTTCATCGGTAACAATCAATCCCAGCTTAGCATAATTCACGTCGTCTGATATCAATGCATGAGTTCCGATAATTAAGTCAATATCGCCATCCGCCAGTCTTTTCTTTATGGCGTTTTTGTTTTTTGTGGAACCAGTCAGCTTTTCGACTTTCAAGCCCAACGGGCAGAGCTGTTTCTGCAGATTGTTGAAATGCTGATCTGCCAGAATTTCGGTAGGAACCATAAAAGCGGACGAATAACCGTTCTTATAAGCAAAGTATATTAAAGCCGCTGCCACAAGAGTTTTTCCCGAGCCGACATCGCCCTGAACAAGTCTGCTCATGGCATTGCCGCTGCGCATATCTTCGATTGCCTCGGATATTGCTCTGTGCTGGGCTGTCGTCGGTTCAAAATTCAGCCCTGCAAAAAACGGTGTCATATCCGGGACATGCATTTTTATGCCCTGGTCTTTAACCCTGTCGCCGCGCATCTTCTGAAGCGTTAATGACAGAGCAAACAGTTCCTCGTATATCAGTCTTTTTCTGGCGACTTCAAGCGCGTGAAAGTCTGCCGGAAAATGAATGTTTTCGTATGCATAACGCGCATGGGCAAGCTGTCTTTTTTTGAGAAGTTCTTCGGGTATCAGCTCCGGTATGAATTCGGCACATGAATCCAGCGCTATTTTGACCGACTGGACAACTGTTTTTTGGTTAAGTCCTGACGTGAGCCTGTAAACCGGCATTATTCTCCTTGTCACACTTTCGGACTTGTCTTTGTCCAATGATTCGAACAGAGGGTTTACAAGGCTTCTCCCAGTTCCCTTGACTTCAAACCTTCCGTAGAATACGAACTCATCGCCCTTATGGAGATAGTTTCTGATGTATGGCTGATTAAAGAAAGTTACGTTTGCTCTTCCCGTCTCATCGGCAATTGAGAATTTTACCAGTTCCATGCCCTTTCTTATTCTGACAAGCTGAGGCTCTGTAGCGACTACTGCTTCAACACATGCGTATTCGTCATTTACGGTAAAAGCAATCTGCTGAAGCTTTGATCTGTCATCGTATTTTCTGGGAAAAAAAGAAAGAAGGTCATAGAGAGTACAAACGCCAAGCTTTTCAAAGCACTTAGCCTTTTTCTCCCCTATGCCCTTAATGTATTGTATATTATCGAACAGTTCAGCCATTATTCGACAAACGATATTGAATAGTTGGGATTCTTGAGATCAACCTTTTCTATTAGTCCGCTGGTGCAGGTAATTTCATTGCTGTCTGTGATGATTATCATATCGAATCCGCCGTAGGTTCTCCAGTAATTGAGTGCTCCGGTCTTGCCAAGCACAAACATTGCTGTAGATAAAATATCGGCCATCGTACCGTCCTTGCAGACTACAGTAACCGATACAAGTCCGTTTGTGGTCGGGTAACCGGTTTTAGGATTGAATATATGATGATAGGTCTTGCCGTTTGAGGCCGTAAAATAGCGCTGATATGTGCCGCTGGTAACAACCGCAGTCTCTCCGACAGAAACAGCCGCGATATATGAGTTTTCATTGTAAGGGTCCTGAATTGCCACTTTCCATTCCGTTCCGTCGGGTTTTACCCCGAGAGTCTGGACATTGCCGCCCAAAGAAATAACAGCGGAAGAAACTCCGACATTCCTCATGGCATCAATGGCATATTTTGACGCACATCCCTTGGCACAGGAGGCAAAGCTAAGCTGACCGTAATATGGAATGCTTAAAGCATAAGCTCCGGAAGTTGGGAATTTGCTTATGGTTATTTGGTCCATGCAGAGTTTATTCAGATCATTAAATATTTCGCTGTCTGAAGGTACATAATACTGTCCGTTTGTGAATCCCCAGCGCTCTACAAGCGGGTAAATTGTAAGGTCATACGAACCTTTCGTCTGTTTATAAACTGTCTGTGCATCCTGAACCATTTCAGCAATCTGGCCGGAAACGGCAACCTGACCGCCGTTTGCGTTATTTATCGCGTATACTGTGCTGGTTTCAAGGTCGGGATCAACGGCTGCATCAAGAGCCATAATAACGGACTGCGCAGCTTTGAGTCCCCTTTCCGCGTTCTTTCCATATGCAGACAGATTCATAATGGTATCCATCGCATATACCTGCGAGGTATACAGCTTGGCATCGCCGCAGCCGCAAAGGCAGAAAATCATGCATATTATTAATATTGTACAAAAGACTTTTCTCATTTCCATACGATTTTACCATAATATCCTTGAAAAGAAAAATAATATTTACTATAATTGTTATCAGATATGCGCCCGTAGCGCAGTTGGATAGCGCAACAGACTCCGACTCTGTAGGTCGGCGGTTCGAATCCGCTCGGGCGTTCCAAGGAGATACATGAAAAGAATCCTTTTTTTCATTTTGGCACTGCTTATGCTTCTTTCCGTAACAGCGTGCGGGAACAGTAAAGCGGGTGATAAATATTCACTGACCGGAGCATTCATTGAAGATGCTCCGATACTTGATTATAACGGTTCTCTGATTCTTTACCCTGACAACAAAGGCATACTGAACTTCAATGGCACATCCGGCGAAATAACATACACCGACAACCCGTTTACGCTGACCGTGAATTCTCTTACGGGCACCGGCGAGAAATCAGTCGGAACAATAAAGGTCAATTTTGATGACATCGGTCTTCAGTTTGTCTTTTCAAAGGACGTAAACGGCCAGGCATACAGCGAATCATCTTCAGGCACCGGGACGGGATATGAAGGAAGAATGTATTTCAGCGACTGCGAAGGCGAATGGCAGGAATATGACGACCGTTCCATGGCTGTAAGCGGCACATTGTCCAACGGCAAGCTGTCATTGTATAACAGGGCGTACAGCGATAATGTCGCAATGGTTGAACTTCTAACCGACGGCAACTCCTGCCTCGGCGGCTACATAATGGCCTACCCGTTAAAAGAGTACGATGTGAAGATAACCAAAGACAAGCAGGAAAAAGATAAGGTCAACGATACCCGTTTCATAAAGCCGGAAGAATACATCTGGAACATGTACAATGAAGTTGAGGAAACGCCAAAACCCGAAAATCTGATTGACGTGGTCACATTATCCGGAACATTAAGAAATTCGGACGGCGGATATTCGTATAAAATAGTTCTTACAAAAACAGGAGGCTGATTTCAGCCTCCTTATTATATCTTCAATCTCTGTCAAACTTATGAATCAGATATGAAATTTTCTTGTAGATAAGGAATGTTACGGCTCCGTTGATACCCGCCTTAATAAAGTTGAACAGCACAATAAACGGCAGCAGCTGAACAACCGCGGCGCGTGGCGCCCCCATAAAGGCCGGGGTAATAAATAGATTTGCAGGAATCATCACCAGAGTCATCGCAAGCACGCCGAAGAGTATCGAAACCAGCGCGCCTTTTTTTGTCTTGTGCTTACTGTAGATTACCGATGAAGTCAAAACGAGGGCGCTGCTTGCAAGTATATGCATGATAATACCGTAAATGCCGCTTGCCGCACTAACGGTAAGTCCTTGAATAAGTGCCGCAATAATGGTTACGCAGATGCCGGCTACCGGTCCGAACGCAAATCCGCATATCAGAATAGGGATATCCGCTGGATCATATTCCAGAAACGCCACCGCCGGGAATATCGGGAAATGGATAATAGCTACAAGTACTATTGATAATGCGGCAAGAATTGCCATCGTCGTAAGTTTTCTGACTGTTTTGTTCATGCTTAATTCACTCCTGAAAAAAATAATACCCGAAGAAATATATCTTCAGGTAAAACACAAAGAAACAAATCTTCTACCATCCAGACTTTACTGTCGGTTCCGGAATTACACCGGATCATGCACAATGCTCGCGGACTTTACCGCCGGTCGGGAATCACACCCTGCCCTGAAGATTAATTGAATTATACCATGTATTATGATACAATTCAATCCATACTTTATACCTTAAGGGGAGACAAAATGGATTATAGTTCTCTGTACAACTGCGAGTTGTTTTTATTCGATATGGACGGGACTCTGTATCTCGGCGACGAAGTTTTTGACGGCGCCGTAGAGTTAATGGAAGACCTGCCGTCCCTTGGCAAACGCTATATTTATCTTACCAACAATTCATCACGGGCAGGTACAGATTACATTACCAGGCTAATAAAGCTGGGCTTCCCCTGCAAAGAGGAAAATGTCTTTACCTCGGGAATGGCGACCGGAATGTATATGAACCAGAACTGTCCCGACGCCAGAGTATACCTTGTTGGAACCAAGGCATTCCGGAAGGAACTTCTGAGCTACAACATCAACCTGGTTGAAGACGATGCCGATGTCGTGATTGCCGGATTCGACACTGAGTTGGTATACGAAAAGCTGGATAAGGCCGTACATTTTTTGAGAAGAGGGGCCAAATTTATAGCCGCAAACCCCGACTGGGTCTGCCCCATGCCGAACGATGAAGTACTTCCAGACTGCGGTTCCATCTGCGCATTGCTTACAGCTTCGTCCGGAGTCAAGCCCGAATATATCGGTAAGCCAAACCGCAATATGATAGATGTCATTTCAAAGATGACAGGCATTCCTAACAGCAAGATATGTGCTGTCGGCGACCGTCTCTACACGGATATTGCCGTTGCCCAGAATGCCGGCAGTGTTTCCGTACTGGTCATGTCCGGCGAAACCGACGAAAAGACACTTTCCGAAGCGGAACGCAAGCCCGACTATGTCCTTGCGGATGTAAAAGAATTGCACGAAGTTCTGAAAAATGCGTGATAAGCAATTTCTGACAAAAAAAGATATCACAATCCTTATAGTACTGACCCTGATATTCTGCATCGTAGATTTCATCGGTCTGGGTGATACAACTGCTCCCGAAACCTTTGCTGATTTCGGGAGCGTTGTTGCGGAAATTAAGTTTAACGGCGATGCTCTACCCGACCATATGATGCTGTATACGGGCGTCCGGACGGGACAGTATACCATAGAGTTTTCAAGAGACGGCAATAATTATATTCATATCGCGACCTACGACCAGACCTATGGTGATGTGCTTCGCTGGGTAAAACTCTACTGCTACTCACCTCTCGGCGAAGTAAACTACGCCAGAATCTGGGCTACGGGAGACGGTCCATATATGGGTGAAATAGTTTTCCTCGATTCTCAGGACAATATCATTCCGTATGAAAGCAATGTTCCTGAAATCTGCGATGAACAGTATAAAGTAGTAGACAAATACAACTTTATGAATTCATCATATTTTGATGAAATATACCACGCCAGAACGGCTTGGGAACATCTTCACAGTATATGGCCGTATGAAATATCCCATCCGCCGTTCGGAAAACTTCTCATCGGTCTCGGCATTTCAATTTTCGGCATGACTCCATTCGGCTGGAGATTCGCAGGTACTTTCGCGGGCGTGCTGATGGTACCCATCATGTATGTATTCCTTAAAAAGATGTTTAAGGATACCAGGGTTTCCACCTGCATTACCATTATTTTTGCGACGGATTTCCTTCATTTCGTCCAGACGAGGATAGCAACGATAGATTCCTTCTCTGTACTGTTTATTCTCTTGATGTATCTGTTTATGTATTCGTTTACCGAAACAGGCAAACTAAAGCATCTGTTTTTATCCGGTCTGTTTTTCGGGTTCGGTGCCGCGACAAAGTGGACCTGCTTCTATGCCGGTGCCGGTCTTGCCATAATCTGGCTTGTATATCATATCAAGCACAGGGAGAATATAGTCCGGGACATACTCTGGAGTATCGTATTTTTTGTTCTTATTCCCAGTCTCATATACTATCTCAGCTATATTCCCTATGGTCTCGCTCAGAATGTCGTTCCGGTATTCTCAAAAGACTACTTCAAGATAGTCTGGTATAATCAGCAGTTCATGTTCTCATATCATTCAAATCTCGTTGCCGAACATCCGTATTCATCCAGATGGTATCAGTGGGTATTCAACATCAGGCCTATTCTGTATTATCTTGAGTATTATGACAATGGAACGCGTTCGTCTTTCGGAGCTTTCATGAATCCCGCATTATGCTGGGGCGGTCTCGCTGCCATCATCATGGTGGCCTACGAGGGAATAAGCAAAAAGGACAAAAAGGCTCTGTTCATACTAACAGGCTATCTTGCCATGCTTGTGCCCTGGATGTTTGTCACAAGGCTCACTTTTGAATACCACTATTTTCCGTGCACGGTTTTCCTTGCCCTTGCTCTCGGTTATATCTTCTCCCAGCTCAAGGAGGAAAAAGCTTTCACTTACGGATTTACAGCAATTTCCGTAACGCTGTTCATTTACTTCTATCCGGTATTAAGCGGTTTTCCTGTAGACTCAGCCACAAAACTATATCATTGGTTCAAGACCTGGCCGTTTTAGTACCGCCACTGCATTTAAAAACACACAGATCACGTTGAATCTGTGTGTCTTTCTTTATTTAGGAGAACTATTCCCACAATGTTGCTGATAATAGCAAAAACGTCAAACGCAAACGTTGTAAAGTTCATAATTGAGAAATCATATACAGCCCACATGGCCTGTGCGAATGCTATGGCTATTTTTATTACCATATCATTTTCGCTGTCAAGGAAATACGTAAAAATACAACCCGCCATAACCGGCAGCCAATATATTATTCCCTCAGATCTGAACAAAAACGCAAGCACAACCTGCGCGGCGATGAAGAACAGCTTGGCGGGCAAAGTAAACGGTTTTTTCAGTACAAAAACATTTCTTATAACGGTAACAGCATTAACTATTACCCCGCTTACGCCTCCGAGTATGAAATTGCTTAGGGCAAATACCGCAGTCTGAACGATTTGAACTATCAGAATCTTCTTTTTCGTCTTTATCAGCCCTATTACAACCATAAGGGCCGAACCGACAAGTCCTACGATATTCCCGATTATTATTGTTCTGGAATCCATTATTTCTTATTAAGTCAATCGCCAGCAGTGTTGCTGGCGATTAAATCTTTTATTTGTCGTCTGTAATGCCGTTGCCGGCTTCATTAGGTTCAACATCTGATTTTGATGTTTCCTCTAATTTCTTTACTTCCTCTTCGGGTTCGTCAAATCTGGCTATCTTCTTTGCCGGCTTTTCAACGGTTTTGTCATTTGCAATCTTCTGGGCTTCCGCCTTCTGCTCTTCCGTCATGAATTTGCCATGTTCGAAGAAATATGTCAGGTCATCGGAATCAACCGTCTCACTGATAAGCAGATGTTCTGCCAGATCAATAAGTTCCTGCTTATGCTCTTTGAGGATCTTTTCGCACTGCTTGACAGCTTCATCGAAGATGCTCTTAACCTCTTCGTCAATCAGGGCGGCCGTCTCTTCAGAGTAAGACTTGGTAGTTCCGAAATCTCTGCCGATAAATATGCTGTGATCCGATGAGTCATAAAGTATTGGGCCGAGTTTGTCGCTCATGCCGTATCTCATAACCATGTCACGGGCAATTGATGTCGCCTGCTGAATATCCGCGGAAGCGCCGGTGGAAATATCATCAAGGAACAGCTTTTCTGCGGTTCTGCCGCCGAGCGCCATTACTATATTGTCAAACATCTCACCTTTGGATTTGAAGTTCTCCAAATCCTCTTCGGGACGGAAAAGTGTAAATCCGCCGGCCATTCCTCTCGGAATAATAGTTATATAATGAATGGGATCAACGTTTTCGAGATAATGACCTGCAATGGCATGTCCTGATTCATGATATGCAGTGAGCTTTCTCGCCTTTTCAGACATCTTTCTGCTCTTTTTCTCGGGTCCCATCTGTACCTTCAGAATGGCTTCATCAATGTCCGCCTGGGAGATACTCTTCTCCTTGCGTCTTACCGCAAGAATGGCCGCCTCGTTCATAAGGTTCTCAAGGTCGGCACCGGAAAATCCGGGTGTGCCCTTGGCTATTGAGTTGAGGTTGACATCGCGGGCAAGTTTTTTGTCTCTGGAATGAATCTTAAGTATTTCTTCTCTTCCCTTTATGTCGGGCAGTCCGACATAAACCTGACGGTCAAATCTGCCGGGACGGAGAAGAGCATTATCCAGAATATCCGCACGGTTTGTTGCGGCCATAACAATAACGCCAGAGTTGTTGCCGAAACCGTCCATTTCAACAAGAAGCTGGTTGAGAGTCTGTTCTCTTTCATCGTGTCCGCCGCCGAGTCCGGAACCTCTCTGACGTCCGACAGCATCAATTTCATCAATGAAGATTATTGCGGGAGCGACTTTCTTCGCCTGCTCGAACAGATCGCGAACTCTTCCCGCACCGACACCGACATACAGTTCAACGAAATCAGAACCTGAAATTGAAAGGAACTGGACATTAGCCTCGCCGGCAACTGCTTTTGCAAGCAATGTCTTACCGTTTCCCGGAGGTCCTACGAGAAGAACTCCCTTGGGCACTCTGGCGCCCATTTCGGTAAACTTCTTGGGATTCTTAAGAAACTCCACGATTTCACGCAGTTCTTCCTTTTCTTCCTCGCATCCGGCAACATCTTTAAATGTCTTTTTGTCATTCTCGTCCGCCACCTTTGTTCTGGCCTTTGAGAATTTCATAAAGCCGCCCGCGCCGCCGGCACCACCGGCCTTGTTCATCATGAAGTACCACAGCGCCATCGCCGCGAACATAATAAGCAGGTACGGAATAAAGCTTGCCCACCACGGGATTGTAAAGCCTTCGGTATAATCGTATGACTTTAAGATTCCGTCTTTATACTGCTGGTCAATCAGTTCATGAAAATCTTCATAAAACACGGAAAATGAATACAGGGAATACGTCATTTCCTCCACCGTATCATTTTCGCCCCTGACCTGGAGTATAATGTCTGATCCTTCGGTCTTGAACGATTCAACCTTTTCCTCCTGGAAAAGCGTTACCAGCTCAGAATAGGATTCAACTTTGTTCTCAGGCGAATCATCATTAATGGTAAAAATAACCGCTATGATAATCGCAGCAATTAGAATATAAAAACCTATGTCTCGGCCCTTATTCTTGTTGGGGCCCAAACCCGGGTTCGGTCTCGGATTCGGTTTTTTACTGTTTTTGTCCAAATTTATTTTCTCCTTAAGAATAAACTTCTGGTTTAAGAATCCCTATATAGGGCAAATTGCGGTATGTTTCATTATAGTCAAGACCGTAACCTACGACAAATGCGTCCGGAACTTCAAAGCAGGAATAATCGGCGACAATGTCCGCCTGTCTCCTGGCGGGTTTATCCAAGAGTGTTGCTATCTTAATTGAAGCGGGCTGCCTGACCATAAGGTAGTTTTTCAGATAATTGAGCGTGATACCCGAATCCAGAATATCCTCTACAAGTATGATATGACGCCCGTTGACATCCTGGGACAGGTCTTTATTGATTTTGACCGCACCGGTTGATGATGTTCCGTCATATGAGGATACCGCCATGAAATCCATTGTGCAGTCACATGTCACATTTCTCATAAGGTCTGCCATGAAAATAAAGCATCCCTTAAGTACTCCTACAAAAATAGGTGATTTCCCCTCATAATCTTCTGAAATCTGTTTGCCGATCTCACCTATTTTTACATCAATTTCTTCTTTATTGAGCAGTATGCGCTCAACATCCTTGTGCATAGTATTATTTCTCCGTAACTGATATTTTATATGCTCTGTCTCCGATTTTTGCCTTGGCTCTGTCAGCGACAGCAATGTTATATACCCAAAGGACCCCTTCGTCGTCACGTATAACCGGCCATGAATCCCTCTCGGCCTGTGTCATGTCATTTTCAAGAAACAGCTGCTTCAAAGTTTTTGTGCAGTTTCTGTTCGCTACCTTGAGTTTGTCTCCGGGTCTTCTGACGGAAACCTCCAGTCTGCCGTTAATTGAATCATATTTGATATAATCTTTAGTTAACTCATTGTTAACTATACATTCCTCAAGCGTGACCTCAAATTCGGGTTTTCTTTCCTCGAAATACAGCCTGCCTCTGTCCTTAACAACTCTAATACCAGGCAGGTCTATCATTTTGTATCCGTCACCCATATTCAGCACGGCCTCGACCTGGGAATAGCTGAGCGATTTAGGGCATGAATTGCGGATAACCCTTGATTCCACAGCCTTTTCATGTTCGGACAATTCGTCTGAAATCAGTCTGTCAAAATAATCTTCGTCAGTTTTCATCAGTTCGGATGTCCTGAAAATGGCCTCTACAACATTGGGATTGATTTCCCTAAGCACAGGAATAACCTTATGTCTGATTATATTTCTGGAATAATCATCCGACATATTGGTGGAATCCTCCACATGTGGAATGTTGTTTTGAAGGTTGTACTGTTCAACTTCTGCCCGGGTAATGTCGATAATCGGGCGGATGATATTGTCCCTTTCTCTCGGAATGCCTGACAGTCCCTTTGCGCCGGCTCCGCGGCAGAGGTTAAGAATAACCGTTTCTGCATTGTCATCCTTCGTATGGGCTGTGGCGATATACTTGCACCCGAAGTCGGCTGCCGCCTTGTTCAAGAAATCATATCTTGCTTTTCTGGCCTCTTCTTCCGAATGAAGAACAGTCTGTGCGCATCCAATGACGTACTCGATGCCGTTATCCTCACAGTACTGTCTGACGAAGTCTGCATCCCTGTCGGATTCAGCTCCGCGCATTTTGTGGTTGAAATGTGCGGCGACGACGTCAGGCATAAGCTTGTGGAGCATACACATGGAGTCCGCACCGCCGGAAACCGCAGCAAGAATTTTAGTACTCATCTTCCCTGTTCCCTTCATATGAGGAGAACGCAGTATACTCGGAAAGCCAGTTGAGTTTAACGGTTCCGGTTGAACCTTTACGGTTCTTTAAAACGATGCACTCGGCAAGATTCGGATTTTCACACTCGGGATTATAATAGCCGTCCCTGTACAGACCCATGACGACGTCAGCATCCTGCTCGATAGCGCCGGATTCTCTCAGGTCTGAGAGCATAGGTCTCTTGTCCTGTCTTGACTCGGAGCTTCTGTTCAGCTGTGACAGACATATTACGGGTACATTCAATTCCTTTGCCATAACTTTCAGCATTCGGGATATTTCAGAAACAACCTGTGTACGGTTTTCACCGCCGCCAAATGCCTTGCCGCTGCTTGCCGAAGACATAAGCTGAAGGTAGTCGATGCATACAAGGCCGAGGTCCGGCACACGCCTGCACGCAGCATTCATATCCGAAACGGTAAGCGTCGGGTTGTCGTCAATAAGTATATCCGAATTGGCAAGGAGCGGGCCCGCCTCCATTATTTCTTTCCATTCCCTGTCGCTCAGCTGACCTGTCAGCAGGTTCTGCGACGGTACCATCGCAGCTCTTGAAAGAAGACGTGTGGTAAGCTGTTCTCTCGACATTTCCAAAGAGAAGAATGCCACTTTCTTTTTAAGCTGCATTCCGACATACAGGGCAATATTTAGCGCAATACTTGTCTTTCCCATACCGGGTCGGGCGGCAATCAGAATAAAGTCCGACTTGTTAAGTCCGAGAATATATTTGTCCAGATCTGGAAATCCTGTCGATAGTCCGGGAATCCTGCCTCCGTTTTTGGAAAGCTCCGACAGGTTGTCAAACACGTCGCTCATAACGTATTTGATTTCTTTCAATCCGCCGACGTTTCTTCCCTGGCGAAGGTCGTAGACCATCTGCTCGGCAGCCTCCAGGACAGCTTCAGATTCGCCCTTGTCTTCATATACGAGGGAATTAATCTTGTCGGCAGTATCTCCCAGCCTGCGTCTTAAGGCCGTGTCTTTTACGATATCCACATACTCCATAACGTTTGCCGCTGTCGGAGTAATACGCATTATTTCGGCAAGATAATTGTCACTGCCGTCGGCATAGACTCCCCTGACCTTCATCTGATCCAGAACGGTAACGGGATCTATCGTTTCCCCGTAGGAAAACATTTTGTCAATGGTGTCAAAGATATCCCTGTTTAGTTTTATGTAGAATTCTTCTCCCTTTAACTTTTCGATAACATCCGGAATACACCGGATATCGATAAGCATCGACCCGATAACGGACTGCTCTGCAACAGCCGAATGCGGTACTTTTCTCCCGAGAAGTTCGTCCATTAACAAATCACTCCTGAGTTACAATAAGATTGATGTCCCCGTTAATCTCGTATCCGAGTTTCGCCTTAAGCGTAAACGCACCGTACGACTTGATCGGTTCGGACATGACTATCTTGTTTTTCTCGATATCCATCCCGAACTGCTGCTTTAGAGCCTCACTGATTTCGGCCGTGGTTACCGACCCGAACAGTTTTCCGTTATCTCCGGCTTTCGCTTTGACAACGACCTGTACACCCTTAAGCTTTTCGGCAAGTTCCCTTGCTTCCTGCTTTTCGCGCTCAACCTGGGCCTCATGGGCTTTCTGCTGCATCTTCATGGTATTTATATTGTCTGTTGTTGCAGCCGTTGCGAGGCCTTTGGGAATAAGAAAGTTTCTGGCGTATCCGTCAGCAACTTCTTTCATTTCTCCCTTTTTGCCTTTTCCTTTTACATCCTCTTTAAAAATAACTTTCATATTCTCACCCCAAATAATCATCAATTGCGCGGTAGACTCGCTCTACCGCTTCTTCAAGCGGAATATCTGCAAATTGCACAGCAGCGGCACTTCTGTTTCCGCCACCGCCTAGTTTTTCCATGATAATCTGAACGTTCAGCTCTCCTATGGATCTCGCCGAACCGAAGACGCCTCCGTCTTTTCCGGGTGCAATGACTATTGAAGCATCGACTCCGGAAATATTGAGAAGTTCGTCCGCAGCTTTGGCGGCAACGACTCTTGACTGCGGGTCCGTCGGAACCGCGATAGCTACGTTCCTGTACAGTTCCGCAGTCTGCAGAATCCTGTACTTGGCTATGGTATCGTCCATATCGCTCTGCTGAAGTTTCTTTACATCCGTTGTATCGGCTCCGGCATGTTTCAGATACGATGCGGCATCAAATGTTCTTTCTCCTGTTCTGATAGTGAAATTCTTCGTATCGAGAGTAATACCTGAAAGAAGCGCTTCGGCCTCGCATTTGAGAATATCGTCCTTTTCCGAGAGTTCCTGAAGTATCTCGGTTACCAGTTCACTGCTGGACGAGGCGTACGGCTCAATAAATCCGAGAGCCGCATTATGGATGTATTCGGAACTTACCCTGTGGTGGTCGATTACGGCGACCTTGTTGCAGCTGTCAAGCAAATCCGCATCCTCGACCTGGTCGGGTCTGTTGGTGTCGACTACAATCAGAAGGCTTCGTCCATCTGCTTTTACCATCGCTTCCTGCGGATTGATAAATGTATACTTATACTCCTTTTCGGCCTTCATTCTCTCAATAAGAGGTGTTGCCGCGGTATTTTTCTCATCTATGACGATACTGCAGTTGACATTAAGCTTTCTGGCAAGCGAGCACAGCCCTACCGCTGCCCCCACGGAATCCAGATCTGAAAACTTGTGACCCATGATAAACACTCTTGAAGAGTCGCTCATTATTTCCTTCAAAGTGTTGGCAACTACTCTGGATTTAACCTTTGTCCTTTTCTCGACTTCGGAGCCGCGTCCGCCAATGAATTCGAAATTCAGTCTGTTCTTAATAACGGCCTGATCTCCGCCTCTTGTGAGCGCTAGTTCATTTGCCATGTCAGCAGAATGGAGCGACTCGTAGAGCGTCTGTGCGTCTTCGCAGAATCCCAGGCTGAAAGAGGCGTCAATCCCGCTGGAATTTTCGACTTTATGTATCTGTTCAAGTATGGGAAACTTTAATTCTTTGAGTTTATCAAGTTCCCTTTTTTCAAATACGGCTACGAACCTGTCCCTGTCATATTTGCGGATAAGAGCATTATGCTCTCGCGCCCAGGAATCAAGTATGTCGCAGACAGCTTCAATGATGTCGTTTCTCACCCTGTCGGGCTGGTTCTTGTAAAGTTCATCAAGATTATCAACGACTATCACCGCGGCACATGGTCTGGTCTCTTCATATTCTCTTCGAATGTTTTCATTATCGGTTACATCGTTCCAGTATGTAATACCCATGTATGCCTGTGACTGTTCCTTATCATCCGCAGACTTTCTGACAATGTTGCCGTATACTTTATACATTCTTCCGTTCACGCTGATAAGCGTCGGGTATTGTTTTTTCCCTTCCAGAAGCCATTTACTGGAAAACTCGGGTACAATACTGCTTATCTTTGCATCCAGTTTTGAGCTCTCGTTTCCGCATATCGAGAAAAAGATGTCATTTCCCCAGATAATACGGGTATCGTCCAGCTTGAATGCGGCCATAGGCAACGGGAAATTAAGCAAAGTGGAGTTCTTTGCCTCGCTAGTATCGTATGTGATGGCGTCTATGTATTTTTTCAGTCTTCTGTGTCTGAAAAGCACATAGATTAGAAAAGCACCAGATATTAACACCAGTGCCGAAATAAGTATATAAATCAGCGTTTTTTCGTCCATGTTGGTAATTATATCAAATGGCAGATTTCTTTACAACTAAAATATAATAATGTATAATAACACAAAAATATAGGAGGTTACCCGCTATGGATTTGGAAAAAACAATAAAAAATCTTGAATCGCGCGGTTTCAAAGTCAAGTACTTTGAAAACAAAGAAGAAGCAGCAGAATATATTAACTCCGAAGTAAAGAATACCACTGTCGGAATAGGCGGAAGCAAAACTGTTGAAGCCATGGGCCTGTATGACAGTCTTTCCGAAAACAATACCGTGTACTGGCATTGGAAGGTCCCCGGAATTGAGACATTGAAAAATGCAAACAACGCCAATGTGTACATCAGCTCTGCAAACGCCATAACCGAAGGCGGCGAAATACTGAGCATCGACGGGCGCGGAAACAGACTCGCCGGCCAGGTATTCGGTGACAAAAAGCTTTATATTGTTGCCGGAACCAATAAGATTGAAGAAGATTTTGAAAAAGCTCTCTTCCGTGCAAGAAACACTGCCGCCGTCACAAATTCAAAGCGTTTTGACTACAAGACTCCGTGCAAGATAGACGACAAGTGTCACGACTGCCGCGTACCCGAAAGAATATGCAATGCGCTTCTGGTGTTATGGGGTCCGATGCTCGGCATGGAAACTGAAGTCGTTCTTATCGGTGAAGAACTGGGTTACTGATAATCAGCAATGAAAGTCCAGATAAAAAAGCTAAACGACAAAGCGATAGTCCCCTCTCACGGGTCTGATTTCGCCGCAGGTTACGATCTTTACGCATGTCTTGACAGCGCTGTAACCATTGCACCTCATTCAACGCAGAAAATCGGAACTGGCTTGTCTGTTGCCATCCCCGATGGCTATTTCGGCGCTGTATTTGCAAGGTCGGGACTGGCCACAAAGCAGGGCCTCCGTCCGGCCAACTGCGTCGGAGTATGCGATTCGGACTACAGAGGCGAGTATATAGTTGCCCTGCATAATGATACCGACACCGAGCAGAGCGTAAATCACGGTGACCGAATTGCACAGCTTGTAATTATTCCTTTTGAGTATGCCGATTTTGAAGTCTGCGAACAGTTGTCCGATACACAGCGCGGTTCCGGCGGTTTCGGCTCTACAGGTGCCTGATATGAAAAAGGTTATTATCGTATCAGACTCTTTCAAGGGGACTCTGTCCAGCGCCGATATCTGCAAAATCGCAAAGCGCACAATACCGCATTTCTTTCCTGATGCCGAGATAATTACCATTCCCATGGCTGACGGCGGAGAAGGCACGGTTGACTGCATGATTTCCGCTTTAAACGCCACACCCGTCACGGTTACCGTTGCCGGTCCCTATACCGAAGACGTTGAGGCGACATATGCCACATACGGCGGCAGCGCCATAATAGAAATGGCAAGCTGTGCGGGTCTGCCCCTTGTCGGCACAAAGAAAAATCCGTCCCTGACCACCACTTTCGGAGTCGGTGAGCTGATTGCCCATGCCGTTTCAAACGGCGCCAGACATATTTTCCTCGGTCTGGGCGGCAGTGCCACAAATGACGGCGGCTGCGGCTGCGCCTGCGCATTGGGTGTACAGTTTTTCAACGAAGCCGACGAGTCATTCATCCCCTGCGGTGCAACTTTGAAAAACATCCAGCGTGTTGATGTATCCAAAGCAAAAGAATTCCTTGAGGGTGTCGGAATCACAGTAATGTGCGATGTCGAGAACACTTTGTTCGGCCCCAACGGAGCCGCATATGTTTTCGGTCCGCAGAAAGGCGCTGATGAAGAGATGATTAAATCTCTTGATGACGGCCTTATCTGGCTGAATCATATAATAAAAACCTCAACCGGTCTTGATATGGCGAATGTTAAAGGTTCCGGTGCCGCTGGCGGCATGGCCGCTGGAGTCATATCCTTTTTGGGCGGAACCCTGTGCCCCGGAATTGATGCAATACTCGCTCTGACAAAATTCGAGAAGCAGCTTGAGGGTACGGATCTGGTCATCTCCGGCGAGGGGCGTTTTGATTCGCAGAGTCTGAACGGCAAAGTCGTATCCGGTATAGCTAAACGCACTTTCCCGAGGGAGATTCCGCTATACCTTATCGTAGGGACTGCCGAAACCGAAAAGCTCGACTACCAGTCATACGGAATCAGTGCCATATTTGAAACGAACCGCGAGCATAAGCCTTTTGAAGAGATAGCCCAGTATGCCGCCCAGGACTACAAGCTTGCCCTGGAAGATGCGATGAGATACAGAAAAATCCAGGAACGCAAGGAATACAACTGATTCAAAAATAACAGAAAAACTGAAATGCTCTCCTTTTATTGGCACGGTTTAACCCGATGCGCCAAAAGGAGAGCATTCTTTTGTAATAAGATATTTAACTAGTTTACGGACGTCGCTTTCTGCTGTGACGGAGCCGGGTCGCTTTCTGAAACGGATTCTTTCAGGACAACTTTTACTTTCATTGTCTTTCCGTCTCTGAACACAGTAAAGACAAGAGTATCTCCGACACTCATTTTATCTTTAATAACATTGACCTCGTTGGCCGATGTAATCTCAATCCCGTTAACTTCCGTAATCACGTCGCCGATTTGCATGCCGGCATCTGCCGCTCCGGAACCTTCCACCACTTCGGAAACATAAAGACCGTTCGGCAGATTGTAATTCTTTGCCACGTTTTCAGGTATGGAACCGACTGTAACACCGATATATGTTCTCGGAATATATCCGCTGGCAACAAGCTGATTCACAACGGTTTCAGCCGTCGTTGACGGAATCGCAAATCCGATTCCCTCAATGCTGGACAGGGCGGACATCATTTTCATGTTTGTAATGCCGATAACCTGCCCGTACATATTGAACAGCGCACCGCCTGAGTTTCCTTCATTAAGAGCCGTGTTTGTCTGCAGTAATGTCATCGAGTGCCCGTTGTACGGTAAATCTCTGTTGATTGCCGAGATAATCCCGTCAGTAAGAGTATTGCGGAAAGTCGCGCCGAGAGGGCTTCCTATGGCGGCAACCGCATCACCTTCATCCAGGTCTGAAATATCCGCAAATTCGGCATACTGAAGTTTCTCCGGGCTTTCAATTTTAAGTACCGCAAGATCGCTTACGGCATCGGCGCCTACAAGCTTTGCTTCAAACTGCGTGCCGTCGGCCAGCTGTATATTTGCGCTGACGCAGTCCGCAATTACATGAGTGTTGGTCAGAATAAGACCGTCCTCGGAAATCACTACCCCGGAGCCCCAGTATGAGTCCGTTTTGCCGTCCACGGACGATGAAACCGACACTATGTACGGCGAGCATTTATCATATAGCTCCTGAAGAGTTAATTCCCTCCCGGAAGCTTTCTTGAGCTGTAGTTTGAAGTCCAAGTCGCCTTCATATCTGGGAATACTTACGGTCGTCGAATCTTTTGTGGTAGATGTGTAAAAACCGTCAAAAAACTCTTTGAAATCATCGGGAAAATCTTCGTCCGAATCGGCACCGCCGTCGCCGCCGGGTACTTTCCCGAAGCTGAACGACTCCGTCTTACCGTTATTGTTGGAAAAGAAATTAAAAGAAACGTTATTTTTCGCCCAAATAAAAATTGCAGCTGCCAAGACGGCCAGTATCAGTATTACTGCGCCGACAACTCTGGCAGTTTTTCTTTTCTTTTTATTAGGTGAATACCATTCATTCATGCTTATTAAACCTCTGCTAGTGGAAGTGTAAATACGAATTCGGTTATGCCGTTCTTGCTCTTAACGGCAATATCCTCATCGTGATTGTTAATAATAGATTTTACAAGATATAGTCCGAGTCCGACTCCGTCCTTGTCCAGAGACCGGGATCTGTCGGATTTATGGAATCTGTCAAAGATATACGGCAAATCGTCAGGCGGTATCGTTTCGCCCTCATCTTTTACCGAAACATAAGCCTTGTTGTTTTCTTTCGATATGCTAAGAGTTATGCAGCTGCCGACATTGGAAAATTTCACCGCGTTGTCCAGCAGATTGTACACGACCTGCGTTATTCCGTCCTTGTCCGCATGAACGATTATGGGCTCGTCCGGCAGCCTAGGATCGACATCAAGCTTCTTCTCGTTGGCACGGCTTTCAAAACTCAGCAGGACCTGAAGAATTAGTTCGCTGAGGTCAAAATCGACCCTGTTTTTGGGATCTGATGCCACAGCGTTCATCTTGGACACATTGAGCATGTTGCGCACAAGACGGCTGAGTCTCCTCGTCTCGTCCCTGATGGAAATAAGATATTTCTCCTCGTCTTCCTTTGGGATAGTGCCGTCCAGAATACCGTCCGCAAAGCCGGCAATGGTAGTCATCGGAGTTCTGAGCTCATGCGATACGTTTGACAGGAATTCCGTTCTTCTCTTTTCGGAATTTTCCAGATAATCCGCCATTTTATTAAATGACTCGATTAGCGCACCCATCTCGTTTGACGGGTCCTCGTCCTGTTTCACGCGAACGGAAAAATCTCCTCTTGCAAATTTTCTGGATGCCTCTGCAATTTCATCCAGAGGCTGTGACATATGCTTTGAATACCAGAACGAGAAAATAAGAAGTCCGATAAAGATGGCTGACAGAACGATAATGACAACCCACAGAGCCGATTTCCATGTACTTAATATGTTGTCCTGAAGCACGCTCACGAAAACATAGCCCAGTGTCTCGCCGTCCGGGCTGTTTTCAACAGGCTCCGCAACAATGATTCTGGACTCGGGATAAATGCCTCCGAGATCGGAACTGCCGTTAAATGAACCCATCAGATTGATCTGATCAATCGTATCCGATGGCACTGTCATCCCGAGATGCTGACAGATAGGCTGGGCATCGGAACAGCATACAATAATGCCTTTCGTATCCGTAATGAAGATATGATTTCCTGTTGCCTTGGAAACCGAATTCAGGTTCATGCTAAGATACCAGCTGTCCAGCGATTCCGACTTGCCTACCGCATATGCTGTCCTCGCAACCTCATTTGCGCTGTTTTCCATATTGATACGGTATTCTTCGAGAATATAATTCTTCCCTATTCCGATAAGCGAAATAACTATGAGAAGAAGCCCGATGAATATCGTACTTGCAGTTACCAGGAAATTCCTAAGGTAAATGCTTTTCGTCTTCATAACTTATTTATTCGTTAACCTCAAATTTGTATCCGACGCCCCAGACGGTTTTAAGGCACCATTCCTCCGAAACGCCTTCAAGCTTTTCTCTTAAACGCTTAATATGTACATCAACAGTACGTGAATCTCCGAAGTAGTCAAAGCCCCATACCTCGTCAAGGAGTTGGTTTCTGGTAAAGACTCTGTTCGGGGAAGAAGCCAGATGGTAAAGCAGTTCCATTTCTTTCGGCGGAGTATCTATTTTATTGCCGTCGACAATCAGCTCATAAGAATCAAGATTTACAATAAGCTTGTCAAACACAAGTTTCTTCTCGACCGGAGCGTCTGCATCCGTTCTTCTCATGACAGCATGGATTCTGGCAAGCAGTTCCTTGACCTCAAACGGCTTTGTGACATAATCATCCGCTCCGATGTCCAGACCTGAAATCTTGTCTGCTGTATCTCCTTTTGCTGTAAGCATAATAATAGGCGTGGAAGATTTCTTTCTGATATCCCTGCAGATTTCCCATCCGTCTTTTCCCGGAAGCATAATATCCAGCAGCACAACATCCGGTGAAAAGAGATCAAATGATGATTCCGCCTTGTTTCCGTCGGAGACAATCATTACCTCGAAACCGTCTTTTCCCAGATACAGTCTAAGAAGTTCGGCAATGTTGGCGTCATCTTCAACTACCAGTGCTCTTTTGTTCATTGAATATTCCTCCTATAGAAGAGTTACACCTGCATCTTGGCAGATTTTTTCCGTTTCATCATCCCAAATGGATGCCTGTACTTCTCCGATATGGGCCTTGCCCAGCAGCAGCATCGATACGCGGCTCTGCCCGATACCGCCGCCTATTGTCAGCGGCAGCCCACCGTTAAGAAGCATCTGATGATAAGGAAGAGTCCTTCTGTCGTCGCATCCCGAGATGCTCAGCTGTCTGTCCATCGACTCCTCGTCGACTCTGATTCCCATCGACGAAATCTCCATTGCACAGTTGAGAGTATCAAACCATACCAGTAGATCACCGTTCAAATCCCAGTCATCATAGTCCGGAGATCTGCCGTCATGCTTCTTTCCGGACTTCAGTTCCTTGCCTATCCCGATAATAAACGTGGTCGGGTGGTCTTTAACGTATGCGTTTTCCCTCTCTTTCGGAGTCATGTCCGGATACATGTCTTCAAGAGTCTGGGTATCTACAAAAGATACTCTCCGGTCAATTTTCTTAACCGGCTGCAGTTTCGGATAAATGGACTGAAGTGTGTCCTGCGTATCGCACAGCGCACCCACGATATCCATAACCGTGGATTTGAGATAATCCAGATTCCTGTCTTTTTCGGTAATGACCTTTTCCCAGTCCCACTGATCGACGTAAACGCTGTGAAGATTATCCAGCTCGTCTTCATCTCTGCGGATTGCGTTCATATCCGTGTAAATGCCTGCGCCGGGATAGAAATTATACCTTTTCAGGGCAACCCTTTTCCATTTGGCAAGGCTTTGTACGACCTCTCCGTTTTTAACGGCATACATGATATCGAATGATACCGGCCTTTCATATCCGTTCAGATTATCGTTCATTCCCGAATTCTCCGCGACGAACAGCGGAGCAGAAACTCTGAACAGATTCAATGCCGCTGACAGATCATCTTCAAACAGTCTGTGCAGAATGCTTATAGCTTTTTGCGTGTCATAAATCGAAAGCAGGCTTTTATAGCCCTCAGGAATGTAAGTAGTCATTGTTTCTCCAATAGCATCTCAGTAATTTTTTTATAATATTCTTCTGCTCTGTCCTCAAAGTTTTTCTTCATAATCTTTGCCCTGGCTTCATCCGGGCAGATGAGGGTCATATCGACAATTTCGCCTATTCCGTCAGCCAAAGCCATGTGAACGCAATAACCGTTCTTGAGTTTCTCGACCTCCGAGGTGATCATTGTCTTCCTTGCAAGTGCCTTTACGTACGGGATCACAACCCTGTCTATCTTTTTGCGCAAAGAGTACGGCAGGCTTGAAACGACTTCAAGAACATTTTTCTTTCCTTTTGTTGTTACCGCAAGTCCGTCGTTCCGTTCGGCTATCTGCTTAACTTCAATAAGGTCATTCAGACAATCCATAAAATCGAAATATTCTATCCCGACCTCCTGACAGATGTCGTACAGTTCGTTTATATCAATTTCGCTCGGTAGTTTCGACAAAACGTACAGGATTACAATCTTAATATCCAGTTTTTTCTGAACAGTACCTTCCATAATCAAAGCTTTGACGCAGCCTCTTCATCAATAAACACCGTAACGTTCGGAGGTATCTGGAGAAACGCCGCAGGTACCGTACTGTCGTCGCGTCCGTACAGCATGTCATGCACAGCGTCCGCTCTTTCGGCTCCTGTGGCAAAAACCATTATATCCTTCGCTCTTACGATATCGCTGATGCCAAGAGTCGTTCCTTCATCGGGAACAGTTCCTAAAAACGAATAATCTTCTTTTGTGCTCCGGGTCAGTTTCTGTGTATGCTTTTCGCTGGAAAACGGGGTGGCTACCTCATTAAACCCGATTTGTGCCTTAAACCCGATTCCGAGTACCGCAAGGTCTATTTCCTCGCCGCTGTATTCATCCACGGGAATGTCGAATTTCAGTTTTGCAGAAATAAGATTACCGGCATCCATGACCTGAATAAGCTTCTTTCCGCCGAATTCAAGTAAGGCCGTATCGGCATTGTAGGCAAGCGCGACCGAAGCCCCTTCTGGAAGGGCATCGATATAGTCCTGGGCCATCCGCGTAATCTTGTTTTTATCCGCAATAATTGTCTTCACTGTGAATTCGCCTTGCTGTCCGAAAGAAGTTTTGACAGCTCATCCATAAACGAGTTGATGTCGCTGAAGCTTCTGTAAACGGAAACGAATCTTACATATGCAACCTCATCAACATCCTTGAGGCTGCTCATAACCATTTCACCGATTTCTTCAGACTTTGTCTCTCTGTTGATTCGGCTCTGAAGTTCAAGCTCTATTTCATCGGCAATTTTCTCGAGCTGCCACAGTTTGATAGGTCTTTTTTCGCAGGCACGGACCATACCGTTGATAAGCTTCACCTTATCGAAAGTCTGCCTGCTTCCGTCACGTTTTATAACTATAAGCGGAAGTCTCTCGATATTCTCATATGTCGTAAATCTCTTTTTGCACTCAATACACTCACGTCTTCTACGAATAGATGCTCCATCCTCAGCAGGCCTTGAATCTATGACCTTGCTCTCCTCAAATCCGCAAAAAGGACATCTCATAACAACCCTCCAAAAAGGTAAATTTAGTTTATTTCGGTATATTATACCACAACATATAGTGTATTGCTATAGAAAAACTCAAATGTTATAATTAGTTCACATGTGTAATTTTAGTGAAAAAGAGAAGGTTGTTTTCATCATGCCGGCTTACAATGCCGAAGCATATATTGAACCTTCAATAATGAGTGTATTAAATCAGACCTACCGTAATTTGGAACTCGTTGTAGTTAATGACGGCTCCACAGATTCTACGGCTGATATTCTTGAAAAAATCGCAGAAAAAGACTGCCGTCTCAAAATACTCACAGTGGAAAACGGCGGCCCCGCAAGTGCCCGAAATGCTGCCCTGGACTCTCTGGACGGCAGTTCGGACTATATTATGTTCTGCGATTCCGATGATTTCCTCAAACCCGACATGGTCGAAAGGGCGGTCGAATCGGCAAGAGATGGTACCGATTTCGTATTAATGGGCTTTACAATTGTAAATGCGGACGGAACCAAAAACGACTACTTCGAACCGGATATGAAGCTTGACAATGACACGATTGGTGCCGTACTTGGGAATCTGTACAAGGCCAATTTGCTCAATCAGGTATGGGGTAAGTTGTTCAGATCGGATATTATTTTTGATAAAACTATACGATTCCCCGATTATTACTGGGGCGAAGACCGCTTCTTCGTATTTGAATATTTAAACAATTCTTACACCGTTAATGTACTGAGCTACTGCGGGTATGAATACGTAATGCATAAAGGCCAGTCCCTGATAACGGGCTTCTACAAAAACAAGGCCGAAATATGTGTTCTGATAGACGAACGCATGGAGGAACTGTGCAGGAAGTACAAAGTCAAGGATGATTCCGCCTTCAGGTATATGTTCGCCAAAAGCATCTTTTCATGTTTTGCCAATCTGTTCTCACCCACCTGCAAACTCAGTCACTCCGAGAAACGGAACTATATCTGGAAAATCATCTCGGACGAGCATGTTCTAGAAAGATGTAAGGGAGCAAAAGGGTCTCTTGCCATAAGAATAATATGCTGGATTATGAGTACGGGAAGTATTTCGCTCAACATGTTTGCCGCCTATGCCGCATCACTGTTTTCCAAGCTGTCTCCCGACTCATTTAGAAAAATAAAGCACAAAAAATAGCAGGAACGAATCCTGCTATTTATTTTCGCGCTTTTTATGAATTATGTTAACTGATATATGTTAATTATACTATGTTAATCAAATTATGTTATATAATATATGTTAATAAGATTATGTATATAAAATTACGTTAACTTTCGTCGTCAAGTTTGAGCACTGCGAGAAATGCTTCAGTAGGTATCTGCACTGTACCGAGCTGTCGCATTTTTTTCTTGCCTTCCTTCTGCTTTTCAAGAAGTTTCTTTTTCCTGGTAATATCTCCGCCGTAGCACTTGGCCAGAACATCTTTTCTCAAAGCCTTGACTGTTTCCCTGGCGATTATTTTACCGCCGATTGCCGCCTGAATTGGTACTTCAAACAGCTGTCTAGGAATATTATCCTTAAGTTTCTCGCAAAGCTTTCTTGCCCTGCCGTATGCTTTTTCCCGGTGCACAATAAAGCTTAAGGCGTCAACCTGATCACCGTTCAAAAGCATATCCACCTTGACAAGGTCCGAAACCTGATAGTCGTCAAGCTCGTAGTCGAGTGACGCATAGCCTCTGGTTCTTGCCTTGAGCGTATCGAAAAAATCATATATTATTTCATTGAGAGGCATAAGATATCTCAGCTCGACAAGCCTTTTGTCGAGGTAGACCATGTCCTTGTACTCGCCTCTTCTGTCCTGACAAAGGGGCATAATGTTGCCCACATAGTCCGTCGGTGTGATAATGCTTACTTTCATATACGGTTCGTATGCTTCGGCAATTTCCGCGGGGTCCGGGTAATTGTGGGGATTGTCAACCATAACAACGGATCCGTCGGTTTTGATTACCTTGTAAATTACCGAAGGCAGAGTCGTAATCAGGTCCAGGTCGAATTCACGCTCGAGCCTTTCCTGAATTACTTCCATATGCAACATGCCGAGGAATCCGCATCTGAAGCCGAATCCTAAAGCCACCGAGCTTTCCGGTTCGAACGAAAGCGAAGCGTCGTTTAGTTTAAGTTTCTCAAGCGCGTCTCTCAGATCCGGATACTTCGACCCGTCCTCGGTGTATATGCCGCAGTAGACCATCGGTCTTGCAGGTCTGTATCCCGGCAGGGATTCAGCACATTTATTGTTGAGAAGAGTTACCGTATCTCCTACGTTGGTATCCGCAACATTTTTAATGCTCGCGGTGAAATATCCGACATCGCCCGCCGTGAGTTCATCGCACGGGTCAAATCCGATCGGCCTCAGGTGTCCTACTTCGACGACCTTGTATGTGGCCTCGGTAGACATAAGGAAAATGTCATCGTCTTTCTTAAGCCTGCCGTCCATAAGACGGATGAGGACTATAACCCCTCTGTAGTTGTCATACTGGCTGTCAAAAATAAGGGCTTTGAGAGGTGCGTCAACATCCCCCTCTGGAGGCGGGACATTCTTTACTATATCATCCAGTACCGCTTCTATGTTGATACCGTTTTTGGCCGAAATCTCAGGAGCATTCTGTGCTTCAATGCCGATTATTTCCTCAATTTCATTCTTGACTCTCTGGGGATCTGCCGCCGGCAGGTCTATCTTGTTGAGAACCGGCAGTATTTCAAGATTGTTGTCAACGGCCAGATATGTGTTTGACAGTGTCTGTGCTTCGACGCCCTGGGACGCATCAACTACGAGAAGCGCTCCCTCGCAGGCGGCAAGAGATCTTGAGACTTCATAGTTGAAATCCACATGGCCCGGAGTGTCAATCAGGTTAAAGGTATAGTTCTCCCCGTCGGACGCAACATAGTTCAGTCCGACAGCCCTGGCCTTAATTGTGATGCCTCTTTCTTTCTCCAGATCCATATTATCCAGAATCTGGTTCTCCATTTCACGTTTGTCGACGGCATTGCACATTTCGATAATCCGATCGGACAGTGTCGATTTTCCGTGATCGATGTGGGCAATTATTGAAAAATTTCTAATACGTTTTTTATCTATCATGTTATGTATTATATTTCTTGAAAATGGTCTTAGCAAGTGTTAGATTAATGGAGTAAATAAATTATATTTCCGGAGGAAATGTTATGTTTGAAAATCTTGTTGAGATATTAAAAAACAATCCCCGCAAAATCGTTTATACCGAGGGAACTGACGCCAGAATTCTTGAGGCAGCCTCAAGACTGAAAAAAGACGGATTCCTCACTCCGATACTCGTCGGCAATGTCGATGACGTTAAAAAGGCCGCAGAAGACGGCGGATTCGACATCGAAGGTCTTGAGATAATCGACCCCGAGACCTACGAGGGCATGGATGATATGGTTAACACCATGGTCGAGCTCCGCAAGGGCAAGATGACTCCCGAAGAGTGCAAGGCCAACCTTCTCAAGAGCAACTATTTCGGAACAATGCTCGTCAAGATGGGTAAAGCGGATGCGCTTCTCGGCGGAGCCACATATTCCACGGCAGACACCGTCCGTCCGGCTCTTCAGCTGGTAAAGACAAAACCGGGCGCAAACCTTGTTTCTTCATGCTTTATTCTCGTCAAAGAAGATGACATGATCTGCATGGGAGACTGCGCAATCAACATCTCCTATGAAGACAAAGTCGACAAGGAAGGCAACGTGGTTCTGACGGCCGCCGAGCAGCTGGCCGAAACAGCAGTAGAGACCGCAAAGACGGCAAAGGCATTCGGAATGGAACCCAAAGTCGCCATGCTCTCATACTCTACAAAGGGTTCCGGAAAAGGCAACAATGTCGACCTCGTCCGCGATGCTACAGCAATAGCCAAGGAAAAAGCTCCCGAATTCGCTATCGACGGTGAAATGCAGTTTGACGCCGCTGTTTCTCCGGTAGTCGGACAGCTTAAATTCCCGGGAAGCCCCGTTGCCGGATATGCAAACACCTTTATTTTCCCCGAGATTCAGAGCGGAAACATCGGATACAAAATTGCCCAGCGCATCGGCGGATATGCTGCTTTCGGACCTATTCTCCAGGGTCTTAACGCTCCCATCAACGACCTGAGCCGCGGCTGTGATGCAGAAGAAGTATATCAGATGTCCATCATCACCGCAGGTCTTAAATAAAGTCAAATTAATTCGAAAAATAGCGAAGAGTCTTCAAATTGAAGGCTCTTCTTCTTTATCTTCATTTTCTTTTTTTTCTTTGGAAGCTGTTTTTCGTCTATTTTTGTCTTTTAATATCGTATTGACTATTGCCCCCAGATATATAGACTGACCGCAGCAGTACAGCCAGAACATCAGCAGAATGATGCTTTGCAGCGACCCGTATAAAATCGGGTATTTAGCGGATTTTTCTATGAACAGGGCAAATATCCACGATACTAATACGAGAGCTACTGTTGTGGTAATCGCGCCCGGAATAATCGGAATGCTCAGGTTTCTTTTTCTGCAAAACAAAAAGAGCAGGCAAATAATCAAAAAAGTCGCAAAAAACATGAAAACATATCTCAGCCTGAACACTGAAGACTCAAAAGAAATCTTTAGAATATTAAGCAGAGAATGAAACAGGTTGCTTCCGGTTAACATTGTAATTGCCGCTATGTAGAAAACCACTATAAGAAGAACGGCCATTATTATACTGGCTATAAAATTACCGAAACCGGTAAATCTTCTGCCTCCCTGAATCCTACCTATCTGGAAAGAAAGCGACCTGAATCCGGCCGATGCCGTAATAATAATTACCGATACCGCAAGGATAAACATGAAGTTATTGTAATTATCCGCAACGTAATTAATAAAATTAGCGACGACATTCATCGTGTCCTTTGGAATGAGTGAAGTCAGGGAATCAAGCACTACAAGCGCTACTTCACTGTTTTTACCCAACAAAACATACATAATTATCAGGGTCGGAAACAGCGACATGGTAATGAAGTAGGCCAGCCCGGCCGAAGACGTTGGAATATTGTATTTGGTATAAAGTTTTATAAATTTCTTGAAAAATGCTTTCATATTTAAGAAAAGCTCTCCGATAGGGAGAGCTTGCTGTTATTTGGTATTGAAAATCTTGAAGATTGAATCGAACGGATCTTCTTGCGGTTCCTTCTTCTGCGCTGCGGCGGATTCCTCTTCGGCAGCGGCTTTTTCCTCTTTGGCCTGCTGAACTTCTGCCATTACCGGCTTGATATCATCGGCCTTGCTCTGCACTGCAGGCTGCACGGGCTGGGCATTGCTCTGAGAAAGCGGCTGAGCATTTACCTGAACTATCGGATTCGGAGAATCGGAAATCTTGCTTTCGGGCTTAACCTGCTGAGGTTCCGTCTTTCTGTCTTCCTTGTTCATCGTAGGAATTATCGGGATAACGTAATCGTCTTCCTTATTGCTGCTGCTTTCCACGGGAGCGGATGAGAAAATCGGCATTGATACAGAAGGGTTGGCCGAGGATTTCGCCTCTACCGCTGACGGAGTGTAATGGAACTGGGCATTCGGATTATCTTCAAAGCCTGTTGCTATTACAGTAACCTTAATCTCATCTTTCATGGTCTGATCAAAATTAGCGCCAAAGATAATATTAGCGTCCGGATTTGCAGCTTCCTGAACCAGACTTGCAGCCGCCTCAACATCTTCAAGTGTCATATCATCGCTGCCGACGATATTGATAATAACGCCTTTGGCACCGTCGATAGAGGTCTCAAGAAGCGGAGAAGCAATGGCAAGCTTTGCAGCCTCTTCGGCTTTGCTCTTACCTTCTGCACGGCCTGTACCCATATGGGCGAAACCGGCATTCTTCATAACGGCCGAAACATCTGCGAAATCAAGGTTGATAAACCCTGTATTCTTTATTAAATCGGAAATGCTTGTTACTGCCTGCTGCAAAACATCATCGGCAATTTCAAAAGCATTTGCCAGAGTTATCTTCTGGTCTGTGGCATATTTGAGTCTGTCGTTGGGAATAATAAGCAGAGCATCAACATTGCCGAGCATATCCTGAATACCGATACTGGCCTGATCCATACGGCGCTTTCCTTCAAACTTGAAGGGCTTGGTGACAACGCCGACAGTCAGAACGCCGGCTTCTCTCGCCACCTGAGCGACAAGCGGTCCGGCTCCGGTACCCGTACCGCCGCCCATACCGGCTGTAACAAATACCATATCTGCATCTTCAACTATCTTCTGGATACTGCTTCTGCTTTCTTCCGCAGCACGCTTACCCACCTCAGGATCGGACCCTGCGCCCTGCCCTTTGGTAGTTTTCTCTCCTATTTGCAGCTTATTTCTGGCATTTGAAATAGAAAGCGCCTGCTTATCAGTATTAACCGCGATAAAATCGACACCCTTGGTGCCGGCTTTAACCATCCTGTTTACAACATTGTTTCCTGCACCACCAACGCCAATAACTTTGATGGTAACAACATTTTCAGGACCTGACTCGGCCTTAATATCCATGAGTACTGCCTCCCGAGACTATTAGCATGTGTTTCTTATATTATAACAATAATATCAATACGTCAACTAAATTTTTAATAATTTGTAATTTTTTTGTAATTTTATCAATACGGGCTGAAATGAACGGTCGAAGCATCCGTAACATCGATTATTCCGCTGTCCCCCGGCAGGAGCTGGGATATGCAGGATTCAATAAGTGCAAATTTGTGTTCTGTGGCATACGGATCTCCAAGCTTTATGGTGTACAGATTTCCGTAATACATAATGACCCCGTTTGTATTGGTCATATCCATTCTGGTTATTTTGCCTATGAGGTTTCTCGCCTGGAGCTGGTTTAATATGGCATTCAAAAACTCAACCGGTCTTTCGCTGCCGTCTGCGGTTGTAAGCTTTTCATTGACAAAGAGTGTTCCGGGATCGAACCCTGTAACCTGAACCAGGGTTTCTTCTTCGCCTTCGGCTGCTTTTCCCAGCACTTTGCAGTTGTGGTCAATTGTCCATAACTCCGAGCCGAGCGGAATATACGCCAGCGCCTTGTTTTCAACGACATCAATGGTAACCCTGTTAGGAAGGTTTCTCGTAACAGTAACTTCCTGAATATACGGAAGTTTAGCAAATACTCGTGAAACGGCCGCAAATCTGTCGAAGAAGAAGAGGTTGTCCCCTTCCTCTATGTCGATTGCGTTGATAATCTCCGCATCCGTGTAGTGCTCATTGCCGTTAACGCGGATATCCTTGACGCGAAATACGATACTCATTACGAAGATAACCGAAATAACAACAATGACAAACATCAGCGGAGCGCTTAAAGCAGCTCTTCGCTGGGCTTTTCTGTATTCACTTTCTTCGGACAACAGATTAATCTTGGCCATTGTTTCCTCTTATCTGCCTGTAAGCGCCATAATCTCGTTTGCAATCTGCTCCGCAGAATTGTAAAACGCCATTTTGCGCATGTTTGCCGCCATTTCATCGAGAGTGTCACTGTCAGAGATAAGCGACTTTATGTCATCATGCAGCCTCTGCGGGCTGATTTCATTTTCAAGGATAACCTTTGCGCCGCCAATCGCTTCAAGCACTCTGGCATTCTTTTCCTGGTGATTGTCAGTAACATTGGGAGACGGGATCAGAATAGCCGGTTTGCCCATGAAACAAAGTTCGGAGAGCGTTGAGGCTCCCGCCCGGCAAATGATAAGGTCGGCTGCAGACATCAATCTCGGCATATCATGAATATACTCGTAAATGTCCACACCCTTTGCCTTGTAATCAGGGCATTTTTCATCAAGTTCCCGGATAAACGACTCATAATACCTTTTTCCGGTCGCATGGACAAACATCAGATTCTGAATATCCCCCAGAAGCGGAATCATATCCACGACGGTATCATTCATGTACTGTGCACCCAGACTCCCCCAGATTGAAAGCACCATTGTTATATTGGCGTCGATGCCCAGTTCTTCCCTCGCGGATTCCTTGGTATACAGGGAAAAAGCTCCTCTTACGGGGGTGCCGGTAACCACGACTTTATCTGGATTGGAATACTGATGGGCACATCCTTCAACTCCAACAAGTATCTTGTCTACCTTTTTCGAAAGCATTTTTGTTGTAAGTCCGGGCCCGGCATTGCTCTCATGAATAACTGTCGGAATTCCCAGCTGATGGGCTGCACTTATTACGGGATAGCACACATAACCGCCCGTACCGATAACAACATCCGGCTTGAATTCAGAAATAATCCTTTTGGCTTCTCTGGTCGAACTGATAACATTCTTTATGGTATCAATATTATGCGCAAGGCCCTTGAATGAGCGCTCGCGGCTGATATTCGTAATATGAAGTCCGCGGATTTCGTATCCCTCACGCGGGATCAAGTCCATCTCCATCATACCGTCCGCACCTATGAACAGGAACTCTGTAGACGGCAAATCTTCTTTTAAACGAAGAGCGACGGCCAATGCAGGGTTGATATGCCCAGCTGTTCCGCCGCAAGTAAATATAAATTTCATAAAGCTCTACCTGATAAATCTAGCATATACTCCGATAAACGAGATTATAGCAAAAATAGTAGAAATACCTGTGAACAAAGTGAAAAGTTCTTTTTCTTTCCATTTATGACCCAGAAAACCGCCCATTTCCAGATGATGATGGAACGGAGCCATTTTAAATACCCGCTTTCCGTGCGTAAGCTTAAAATAGCTGACCTGAATTATATCTGAAAGAGTTTCCAGAATAAACATGATGCCGAGTGTAATAAGAATCAGCGGCATATCGTAAGCAAAGGCAAGCGCAACCATCGCTCCGCCCAAAAAGAGCGAACCGGTATCGCCCATAAACAGTGTTGCGGGATTGAAATTTTAGAAAAGAAATCCTACAAGGCCTCCCAGAAGCCCGGACGCGAATATTCCGAGTTCCAGATATTGGCCTTTTGAAAGGAAGCAGACGGCAACAAAAAACAGCATTACCGGGATTGATGTTCCGGTAGCAAGACCGTCAATTCCGTCCGTAATGTTTACCGAATTGACGCCGCCCACAATAATGAACGCCGATAATAAAAAGTACAGCCATCTGGGGCAGTTTACTTCGACATTGAAAAACGGAATATACAGCTTGTCACCGATATAGCCGAGTTTCTGCATCAGAAATACAAATATCAGCGCTGCTAAAAGCTGAAGCGCAAACTTCGCTTTGGCGCGCAGGCCAAGATTCTGCTTTTTCTTAATTTTTTCCCAGTCGTCAAGAAAACCGATTACTCCGAAAACCAGAGCAAAAATGAACACGAAAAGATGTACATACTTGCCATTCAGCATGCTCTCAAAGCCTACCGTAAGAATAACAAGCAGCGTGCCAAGGATAAACATTACTCCGCCCATTGTCGGGGTACCGCTTTTATCCATATGCCACTTCGGTCCGTTTTCCTTTATTTCCTGCCCTGCATTCTGCCGCTTAAGCCATGGAATATAGAACTTTCCAAAAGCTGTCACGAACAGTAACGACAGGACAAAAGCTGTAATCAACTTTGCAGTCATTTCTTGTTTGCGCGTTCCTTCAAATAATCAGCAACGATTTCACGTTCATCCATATGTATCTTTGTATGGCCTATCACCTGATAGTCTTCGTGACCCTTGCCGGCTAATAATATTACATCACCATCTTTAGCCATGTCAATAGCATAGTGAATTGCCTCTATTCTGTCGCAAATCACATCATATGGTGTTTTGGTGTCATTAAGACCCACAACAATTTGATTTATGATGTCCATCGGCTCTTCGGTTCTGGGGTTGTCAGACGTGACTATGACAAAGTCGGAGTTGTCCGCGGCAATACGCCCCATAATCGGTCTTTTCTCGTGATCTCTATCTCCGCCGCAGCCGAAAAGGCATATAAGTCTGCCTCTTGTTATTCCTCTTAGTGTCTGAAGCACCTTCTCCAGCGGATCAGGCTTATGGGAATAGTCAATTATAATGGAATAGTCGCCGTCGGTTTCCAGTGTCTCAACGCGGCCTTTTACGCCGCTTGCACTCCTCAGCGCCTGGGCGCAGTCCTGCAGTCCGAGGCCTTCGCTCACGCATACCGAAATGGCCGTCAATGCGTTATGGCATGAAAACAGTCCGGGAATTGCAAGCATTACATCCGCGCTCTCATTCTCCTTAACGGCCGTAAACTCCACGCTGTCTGCGCTGAGTCTGATATCTTTGGCAAAAATATCCGCGTCGGAATTCTCGATTGATGTTCTGATAAGCGGGCATTTTATTTCGCTCATCATAAAATCCGAATAGTTGTCATCAAGATTAATGCACGCTTTGTCGCAAACCGAGAAAATCAGCCTTTTTGCGGCCGCATACTCATCCATTGTTTTATGAAGGTCCAGATGATCCTGCGATAGATTGGTGAAGGCCGCCGTTGAAAACCTTATACCGGCAACTCTTTCCATAATCAGGGAATGAGAGGATACCTCCATTACGGCGTATTTGCATCCGGCGTCGACCATTCTTCTGAACAGTTCCTGAAGTTCTAGACTTTCCGGCGTAGTAAACTCAGTATGGATAAACTCGTCGCCTATCATATTCCCGTTTGTACCGACAAGGCCGACCTTATCCCCTGTTACCGTTTCAAGGATGTGCTTTATTAGGTTGGTGCTTGTTGTTTTCCCAGATGTGCCGGTGACCCCGATAATCTTCATCTGATCCGCGGGATAAGAATAAAAGGCGCAACTTAATAGCGCTAGAGCTTTTCTGCAGTCATCGACAAGGACATATGGGACGTCTGTTTCGGGGCGGCTCTGGCAGATGACGGCGCTTGCGCCGGCTTCCATTGCTGTCGGAATAAACTTGTTCCCGTCGGAACTCAATCCCTTAATCGCCACAAACAGGCTTCCTTCGCTGCATTTCCTTGAATCATAGCAGATACCGGATATTTCGGTATCCGGATTTGCGGTTATTTCCAGTATATTCAGTTTTTCACAAAGCTTTGATAATTTCATAATCATACTCGCTCCGCCACTCTAAGTTTTGCACTTCTTGCCCTGGGATTAGTCTCAATTTCTTCATCAGTGGGTACAATCGGCTTTTTGTATACGCTCTTTAGCGTCTGGGTAAAACCGCATATGCACACGGGCACTTCCCTGGGACAGGTACAGCCGTTCTCTCTTTCACGGATTTTATTTTTTACTATCCTGTCTTCGAGAGAATGAAAACTGATGACGCACAGCCGTCCGCCTTCATTCAGGCAGTCCGGAACAGTGTCCATCATCTGTGAAACAGCACCCAGTTCGTCATTAACCGCTATCCTTATCGCCTGAAAACATCTCTTTGCGGGATGCTGTTTTTCTCTCAGGGCAGACGCCGGCATGGAGCCCTTGATAATATCCACAAGTTCGAACGTCGAATCTATCGGGTGCTTCTGCCTTTCCTCAACGATTCTGGAAGCTATCTTTCTGGCAAATTTCTCCTCCCCGAAAGTGAAGAAAATATCCGCCAGGGCCTTTTCGTCGTATTTATTTATTATATCATAAGCGGTCAAATCCGAAGACTCATCCATACGCATATCCAGAGGCGCATCATTCATATACGAAAATCCTCTTTCGGCATTGTCAAGCTGCGGCGACGACACTCCGAGATCGAAAATCACTCCGTCAACGCTGTCAAAGCCGCATGACTTAATAACATCGGATGTGAATCTGAAATCCGAATGGGCGAAAACAATCCTGTCTGCAAACTTTTCAAGTCTTTTAGTCGCATACTCAATTGCTCTTTCGTCCTTATCAATACAAATAAGCTTACCGGTGGTAAGCTTATTTGCAATTTCATATGAATGACCTCCGAGACCCAATGTTCCATCAACATAAATCCCGTCAGGCTTGATATTTAGATTGTCGATTGTCTCTTTTAGCAAAACAGAAACATGCGGGCTGTCCATCAGAACTCTAGTTCCTCCATTACTGCAGCTATATTTTCGGGTGAAGACTCCTCCAGGAAAATAGGAGCCCATGTATCACTGTCCCAAAGTTCAACATGATTATTACACCCTACTACTGTAACATTTTTTGTCAGTCCTGCAAAGTCCCTAAGATTCTGCGGAATCAAAGTTCTTCCCTGAGAGTCTAAATCGCATTTGGATGCATATGCGAAAAGCGGGCGCATTTTCCTCTGCTTGACGTACGGCATGGCATTGACCTTATCCGATAAGTGCTCCCAGTCACTTAACGAATATAATGACAGACACTTATCCATAGAGATAGTGACGTAGAAGGTATCCCCTACTTCTTCTCTTAGTTTTGATGGTATAAAAATTCTTCCTTTCGCATCAAAAGAATGTTTATACTCGCCTGTCATCCCATTTCGCCCCACTTTCATCCACTTTTCACCACCGGTGTGACTAAATAGTAATTGTTAACATAATAAAAATCAATATCATTTTTTTGTAATTATTAGTCTTTTTTTGTCAAAATTATACTAAAAATCGACGTTTTTGCCCTCTTTTTACAACAATATG
>R27__coassemble_244_pt1 | contig 41958 bp, 23 predicted proteins | sample R27__metabat2_low_PE_023 | metagenome-assembled genome bin R27
TTGCGTATCGCCAAGTGCAATTCTCATTTCATGGATCGTCATAGTGTTCACCTCACGCATATCATGCACCCAATGAGTGCATTTGTCAAGTGCATTTATTTTCATATTCCTCTTTTCTGCCGCCTTGCGGCTGTATAACTATTTTGTGCAAAAAAGACGGCGCACAGGATTGATTACTGCAAACCGTCCGTATGCGTCATTTATGCTGTTTTCTTTTCTCTGCTTTCCGTTCACCTTGCCTCTTGATTTGTGCCCTATAGCCGCTTTCTTCATTGCAATATTTGGCATTCCACCTTGCTGTTGAAAAGGTCTTTCCTCAGTAGCCGCAGACACATTCACGACTCCGCTCCTCGGCGGCTTGCTGACGGTAGTATTTTTGCTGGCAGGCTAGACTACAATACAACGCGTTAGATCGCAAGGCTTCAAACTCCTTGCCGCAGCAGACGCATTTTTTTCTGAACAGCTCACCCGGTATACGAACACCGGCTTTGATTTGTCGGTATCGTTCACGGCTTCTGATACGATGCCTTTTGAGCTGTTACTGTCGTTATTCTTCCTCCGGCGTCAGTTCCGGTACGGGAAGCTCAAATCGACCAAAGAAGTTTAATCTCTTGTTCGAGTTTGTTCCCTACATAGTTAAAGTCCACGAATAATACCCTTGTTTCTTTTCTCCTGTCAGGTACGAAACAGGGGCATTAATTTATGCTTTTTTCCCATCATCTCCATTTGACCGCACTGCTGGTATCGTGATGAATAAATGATGTACAAAATCAAATAAATCACATAAAATAGTTTTACAATGGGTAAAAACAATAACAACAATATCAATATAGATGGCGGCTGTTGCTCACAGCCGTATTATGCGCCGCTGAAGGTTCTATGGGACTATCTTCGCCGTCCTTCGGCTCTGCGCCCCGCTGAATGCATTGTCGGCTTCGGCAACTACAACGGTGACATTGCCCTTCGCGCCGCTGAGCTGTATCACGCCGGATATTCAAAAAACGTTCTGTTTTCCGGAGGTCTCGGGCGCAACACTCTGGGGCTTCAGCAGACAACCGAGGCGGCCAGTTTTACCGCGATTGCCATACAAAACGGGGTGCCGGAGAAGAACATTCTAGTTGAAAACCGTTCTACCAACACCGCCGAAAATATCACCTTCACAAGGGAGCTTCTTTCGGCGAACGGAATCAGTCCCCGCTGCCTTATCGCTGTGCACCAGCCCTTTATGGAGAGACGCATCGCAGCCGCCTTTGACGTATACTGGCCCGATGTGGAACTTCTTACCACTTCATACGAGGCAGATATTCCCGCCTTTTTCGCCCGTGCGGCAAATTACGGCATCGATGAGCACACCGTGATTGAGGAGGCCGTTGGCGACTTTCAGCGCATGGAACTCTATGCCGACAGGGGATGGCAGAGCCGTCAGCCCATTCCCCCGGAGGTCCGGGACGCATATCTGGAACTGATTGCTCTCGGCTATGACGGTCAACTATCAACTTGAATTCTTCTCAATAAACAAACTGCTACGAAAGGAGCCCCCGATGATGAAAACAAAGGTCTATGTCAGGCATCTCAACAGCGAATATCAGAAGGAAAGCCGCACCAAATTTCTGCCGCTTTCAAAAGAAATGAGCGATGAAATCAAGGCCGTTGTCTACTCCATTCTGGATGATGCCGGCGGCGAGAAGCTGCTGAAGGAATCGAAGAATGTCTACATCAAGCCCAACGGGATTGACGGTCAGCCATACTGCTATACCCGCCCGGAGCTGGTGGAGGCGGTTATCGATTACTGGAAGGAGCACGGTGCAAATAAAATCTTTCTCTTTGAGAACTCCACGCAGAGCAACTATACCCGTCTTGTATTTGAATTAACCGGCTACGCGGATATCTGCCGCCGCACAGGCGCCCTGCCCGTCTATCTTGACGAGGACAAGGGACAGATATACGAGTTTAAGGGCCGCGACGATTACCAGTGCAGCAGGTTCGAACTGCCGAATTTTGTGATTGAGAATCTCATTCGCGACCGTGACAGGAATCTGTACATATCTCTGCCGAAACTTAAGACACACTCCATGGCCGGTGTCACGCTCGGCGTAAAGAATCAGTGGGCCTTCCCCAGACAGTCCGACAGAGGTTACGACCACAACCATCTGCTCGGCAACAAGCTGGCAGACGTGCTGAGCTATGTTCGTCCGGACTTCACCATTATCGAGGGTGTCGAGGGCACTATATACGGACATTATCCCGTAACCGCGCTGGCCGATGAGGCGGTTCTTCCGCTGAAGCTGATAATAGCCGGAAAGAACGTTGTCGCCACGGATATGGTCGGCGCCAAGGTGTTCGGTCTCGGACTCGATGATGTTAAGCACCTCAGGCTGGCCGTGGAAAACGGCCTTTCGGACGGAGTCAAGTCACTTGACGACATAGATATAGACGGGGATATCTCCATGTATACCGAGCGCTATCCCACCGACCTGTACGACGCCTTCCCCGAGGATGTGAAGCTTATCTACGGCAAGGAGATGGCCTGCAAGGAAGGATGCGTCAACAATCCCCTTACTCTTTTGCAGATTCTCTACAACGATCATAACGGCAAGGGCGGATGGACAATGGTCATGGGCAAAGGCTTCGACAAGACAGAGATTGACACCATCGAAGGTAAGGTTCTGGTAGTCGGTCACTGCGCCATTGAAGAGGTCGGTGATCAGCTGGTAAAACGTCTTGGCAAGAAAAACGTCTTCTTCTCCGGCAAATGCAACGAACTGGCAAAGTCCGCCGCGGCGATGTTCTACCTCATGAAGGTCTCTCCGCTGGAATTCGCTCCTATTTCGCCACTTGTGTCGGTACGCTGCGTCCTTCAGGCAAAGCTTCACGGTTCAAAGGCCCTGGTGCCGTCTCTGCTCTCCCGGAAGGTCAAAACCGTTTAGTTATAATCAATCGCAAATAAAAAAACGAGCTGTCTGATTCAACGTCAGGCAGCTCGCTTCTATTAGTCTTTTTTTGTATTGGGTAGGTGCCTCAAAGCTATCATATTCTGACCTTTTTTTCACCGAGCCAGACTATATTAGGATTCTTCAGCAACAGGTAATTTGCAATAAACTCAGCATCCTGCGCGGATATCGCACCGGTTCCGAACACTGAACCGTCCAGCGTTTCCATCGAAATGATGCATCTGTCAGTAATATGTACGGTGTTGTTTTCATATGACTCAAGCGGAGTGGACATTCTGACGGCAATCGTTACTATGTTTTTATTGCCGTTGTATCTCACCGCACAAAGTGAACGGATATCCGAAAACTCCAGTGCCAAGCCGGGATTGTCGAGGAAAAAGCCTCTGTTGTTTTCATAAAGGTTGAAAATTCCAGATTGCAGCAAAGTGGAGGAATAGACCGGGTTTGTAAGCTCAATCTGGGAAAGCAGGTCTTCCTTTCCTTTTCTCTTGAGATAATTTACGGATTTGCTCAGCCCCTGATTTCTCAGGAACAGCAGTAAGCCCGAGAATGCCGAGCCGACAAAAAGCAGCAGCGGAACGGCCTCCAGGAAAATAAACTTTCCGTCTTTTAATGTGAGATTTGAAATAACCGGCATCAGAATAATCGACAGGACAAACAGTCCCGCAATGATAAACGATTTCTTCTTCAGTTTTTCCAGTCTGCCGGCAACCGTATTGTTCATGTATTTTGTCCTCCCATTATTTTATGCTGTCATTATACCGCTATTTTGGCAAAGATTCACTTGTTTTTCCAAGCCGAAATGCTGAATCCGTAATCGCTTTGGATTACGGATTCATGATTAGTTATACAATTTTGACCTTACCCTTTGTCAGTCTGAAAACAAGCACAAGGGAAATAATAGTCGAAACCGTCAGGATAGTTGCCAGAGCGGCCGCCGTACCGTCGGACATTCGGACGACCTCCTGATATATTGCGACGGCAATGGTCGATGTCTTGCCGCTGTAGAGCATGATGGAGCTTGACAGCTCGTTTATGCATGTTATCCATGACAGCACCGCGCCGGACATTATGCCCGGAAGCATCATCCTTGCGGTCACCGTGAAGAACGTCTTCATCGGCGAAACTCCGAGATTTATCGACGCCTCCTCTATTGACGGATCCATCTGGTAGAGAAAAGCGCTTCCGCTTCTGACCGTGTACGGCATTTTTCTAATAACATACGAAATAATCATAATGGAGGCCGTACCGACAAGAATAACGGGTTTGCGGTTGAACGCAACTATTAGTCCGATACCAAGAACGGAGCCCGGGATAACGTACGGGAACATAATAAGCGTGTCTATCAGGTTTGCGACCTTTCCTCTTTTGCGGACCAGAATATAGGAAATCAGGATTCCGAACAAAACTATGAAAGCAATGGCGATAATCGAATAGACGTATGTGTTACGGATGTTGGTGCCCAGGCGGGACGCTATTATCTTGTAGTTGTTGAAGTTTATTCCCTTTATAACGCCCGAGAAGCTTCTTTCCACAAACGACTGGCATATGACCACGAGCTGCGGCAAAAACGCAAGCACCACTATAATGTAAATCGGCAGAGATGCCCAGAACCTCTTTGCGCCGTGAAACTGTACTTCCTGAGGAGGACGCAGAGAACTCATCTGGTAATTGCGTTTGTCTATTACCAGTTTCTGGAAAAGGAGCACCGCAAGCGAACAGCACACTATAATAACCGACAGCGTCGATGCCATATACGGGTTTGTGGCGCTTTCAGACATATACTCGTTGTACACGAGCACCGGAAGAACAACATAACCTTCACCCAGAAGCATTGGGGTACCGAAATCCGCAAGACAGGTCATGAACACCATGACACAGCCGGCGAGAATCGAAGGCAGAATGACAGGCAATGTTACGGTCCATATTCTCTTGAGCTTGTTCATGCCGAGGTTTTCGGCCGCTTCCTCAAGCGATGAATCTATGGAATTCATTGCACCCGACGTATACAGATAGATGTACGGGAAAAGGTGCAGCGTGAACACGAATATGATTCCGCCCCGTCCGTATATGGTTGGCGCGGTAATCCCGATCAGATTGAACAGCCTTGCGACCAGTCCGTTACGTCCGAGGAGAATAATCCAGGAATATGCTCCTATGAACGGAGGGCTCATCAGTGACATTATGATGAAAATATGCAGAACATTCTTGCCCGCAATATTGTATCTGGTCATCAGATAAGCTACCGGCACACCCACAAGAGTCGTCGTCAGAACTGTAATAATACAGACGAACAGTGACCTGAGCAGAGATTTGTAATAGTAGGGTTTCGTGAAAAACCGGACAAAGTTGTACAGGGTTACGCCTTCAACTTTATTTGAGAAAATGCTCTTTGTAATAATGGTGTAGAACGGATACACGATAAAGAGCACCATTGTAATAATTACCGTAAGTTTGGTAAAGAACCAGAAATCCGGCTTCCACTCCCGGGAGCGGAGGGTTTTGTTCACTTTGAGAGCACCTCCTCCGTATCGGCGGCATAGAGGCTCACGCGTTCCGGATCAAACGAAATGAACACTTTCTCGCCGTCGGCGTGGACTTCGGATGTATCTTTTGTATACTCGTTAATGACAAGGGTCTGTCCGTCATCGAGAAGAACCTCGTATTCCACGAAATCGCCGAGGAATGTAGATATGGAAATCGTACCGGGCATGCCTTTTTCCGAGAAGAAGAGCTGCTCGGGGCGGGCGGAGAGCTTGGCCGCGCCCTCATACTCCTTGCAAAGGGGAATCTTGACCTTCATTTCACCCTTTATATTCGTGGTGCCGTCCTTTTCGACTTCGCAGTCCAGGAAGTTGCTCACCCCGATAAAGCCGGCCACGAACGGATTCTGCGGCTTGGCGTATATTTCGGCGGGGGTACCGATCTGCATAATGTGTCCGTCCTTCATGACGGCAATGCGGTCGGAGATTGCGAGTGCCTCCTCCTGATCGTGCGTTACATAGATTGTCGTGATTCCGAGCCTTTTCTGAAGCTTCTTGATTACGGTACGCATCTGAACGCGGAGCTTCGCGTCAAGGTTTGAAAGAGGCTCATCCATCAGAAGAACGCTGGGCTCGATTACAAACGCACGCGCAAGCGCGACTCTCTGCTGCTGGCCGCCCGAAAGCTCATTGGGCTTTCTGTCCGCAAGATGCGAAATCTGGACCAGTTCCAGCGCGTCGGCAACCTTCTCCTCGATAAGCTTCTTGTCCATTTTGCGTGCCTTGAGGCCGTAAGCGACATTGTCCTTCACCGTAAGATGCGGGAATATTGCATAATTCTGGAAAACCATGCCTATGTCCCTTTTGTGTGCGGGAACATTGTTTATCAGATTGTCTCCGAAATAGAACTCGCCGCCTTCAATGGAGTTGAAACCCGCTATCATTCTGAGAAGTGTGGTCTTTCCGCAGCCCGAAGGTCCGAGCAGCGTAAAGAATTCACCTTCACGGATATCCAGCGACACTCCGTTCAGCGCAGTAAAATCTCCATATTTTTTTACTGCGTCTTTAATAATAACCTGATTGCTCATATGTTATCTCCTTAATGTAAATACAGCTGACATACGCTTCGGCGGGTATCTCCGGAGCATATGTCAACGGTATCGCAAAAAGGGAGTCCCGGAGGGACTCCCTCTAAACGTTAAATGATATCAGCCGACTGTGAGATCGTTCCACTTCTCGACAATGTCTGACTTGTTCTTTGCAGCATAGCCAAAGTCGTAGTTTCCGAGGTCCAGAGTGCTCAGTTCGCACAGTCCCTGAGGAGCGAGGTCGCTGCGTACGGGACGACGCTTCCAGTTGACATTCTGGTCTTTCTGGCAGTCATAGCTTGTTACAAAGTCAACAAAGAGCTTTGCGTTCTCGAGGTTCTTGCAGTTCTTGATGATTGCAACACCGTCAGGAACAGCGGAGTTCTTCTCGGGGTAGAGGAAACCGATGTCCGGATTGTCATTGTAGAGAACAGCGGATTTTTCGATTGTAACACCGACAGCATATTCTCCGGAAGCAACGAGCTTGTGGCAGTTGCCTGAAGAGTCCTGAATCTTGCCGTCAAGGTTTGCAATGAACTTGTTTACGAGTTCCCATCCTTCATCGAGAGTGGGCTGGCTGAAGAGCATTGTGCAAAGCTGTGTGTATGCAGAGCCGGATTTTGCCGGTGAGCAGTATGCAATCTTGCCCTTCAGGGATTCATCGCAGAGGCCTTCCCAGGTTGTGGGAACATCGGCTTCATCGATAAGGGTCTTGTTGTAGATGAATACCATCGGGAGCGGAGATTCGCCGATCCAGAGATCGTCTGCATCTTTGTATGCATCACCGATAACATCATCGTTCGCGCAGACATAGGGCTCAAAATAATCAACCCATGCTGCAAGGGAGTCGGCTCCGCCGCCCCAGAAAACGTCGCCCTGGGGATTCGCAGCTTCAGCGATAACTCTCTGTCCGAGCTCGCCGGTACCGGCTGCAACTACCTCGACCTTGACGTTCGGATAGGTCTTCTCGAACAGCTCAACGCCTGCTGCGAGAGGATCCGCGTCATGCGGGGAGTAGACTACTACGGTTCCGGTGTAGTCTTCGTTTGACTTCTCAGCCGGAGCTGCAGGTGCTTCTGCTGCAGGTGCTTCTGCCGCTGCGGGTGCCGGCTCTGCGGGAGCCGCTGCCTTCTGGCCGCATGCGCAGAGCGAGAACGCCATGACAAGAGCAAGTGCAAGTGCAATTAACTTTTTCATTGTTTGTCTCCTTCAAAAATTTAACGGCCAAAACCAGCCGTTTTTGTTATGTGTTGATTATACTATATAGACCCTATCCGGTCAATCCTCACCGCGCTCAATATTTTGCCGCTCTTTTTGTTTGAAATACCATATCCCCTTAACCGTTTCTTAACGCGGCGACGACTTACCTCAAAAGAACAGCCCCGGCGCAAAGCCGGGACTGATAATGTTAATTTGTCGTCCTATTTTGTTCTCTTGTGTTCGTAAAGCGCCTCATCCGCTTTGACGATGAGGTTTTCCGCTTCCTTGTAGTTGCCGCAGACGCCTCTTGAAGACCCTACGCTCATTCCGAGTTTTATATTCGTGTCGGCATACTCCCTGCTGAGTACCTCGACTTTATCCTCTATGCGCTTTTTGAGTTTCTCTATGCTGGAGTCACTCAAATCATGGCCGCAAATGAGAAACTCGTCTCCGCCGTATCTGCACAGGAACAGCGAATCCGTGCTTTCGGCGCATACCGACTTTAGCACGTCGGCCATTTTCTTGAGCACCAGATCTCCGACCACATGTCCGAGCGTATCGTTAATCGTCTTGAACTTGTCCACATCGCACATCAGCATCGTAAGGTCGGTGCGCTGTCTTGTATGTTCGTCAACATACGCCTCAAACGCATTTCGGTTGTTGAGGTTAGTAAGCGAGTCCTTCGAAACCTTTTCCGACATTGAGGCAAAAGCGATAATAACTATTGAAAGCGTTATTCCGCACTGTGTTGCGGTAACGCCGTAGAAAAACATCTGAATTGCGGCGGCTATGGCCGGAGGAACGATGAACCATACAAGAGGAATAATCTGCTTTTTCTCTATACGCGATTCGGAGTTTCTTATTTTCTTTATAACTATCGCGGTGGCCCAGACAAGATAGCCCCAGGAAATAAGCCAGTGAACCGCGATTCCCGGACCTCTGGAATAAACGTTCGAATCATCTATTGTAAACAGGAATCCAGTGAGCGGGTTTGTGGCGATTATCAGCATCATCACAATTATAGGTATTGCGCTATGGCGCATATTTTCCCTGCTATATTTTTCAAGGCCGTAGCATCTTAGCTTGACATAGTTAAGCCAGAAGTAGCCCGCAAGCGCTATGGCCGCATCGTAAATCATGTTGGAAACCTGAAGTACGAATTTCGCACCTTCGAAAGTCTTTCCGACCATTGCCCAGGCAAAGACGTCCGATACGCACATGGCGATTGTAACATAAATAAGTCTGTTGAAAGCCAGTCTCCTCGCCGGCAGGGTTCCGCGCTCATTGTGCATGACAAAAGCTACAACTAGCAGCAATACAATGCATATAATGTTGGTCTGGGTATAATACAGGGTCATATCTATGGTCCTCTTTTGGCTGGTAAATTTCTTTGCTTTAAAGCCTCATTCGGGCTGTTTTGCGTTCCTTTTAACAAATTCTATAAACTCGTTTTCGGGCAGCGGTTTCGAGAACAGGTATCCCTGGAGGAAATCTGCGCCTTTTTCCGTAAGGATTGCCTTCATGTCCTCATTTTCGACGCCTTCGACAACCACGCCTTCGCACACGCTCTTCATCATGCTGATTGTATCTCCGAGAACGCTCATGGCGCCGCTGTCCTTCATTGCCTCCCAGAGCACGCTCTTGTCAATCTTGATGAATGAAACAGGCAGGCGGTAGAGGTAGTCGCCCGTGGCAAAGCCGGTACCGAAATCGTCTATGGAGAATCTGACTCCCTGATTGCTGAGTATGTTCATGTTCTCTACCAGCGACTCGCTGCCGCAGATTTCGGCGGTCTCGGTTATCTCAAGATTCAGCTTGGACGGATCTATGCCGTACTCGTCGATAAACGTACGGATATACTCCGCCATGTTCTCGCGTATGCACTGCACGCCGGACAGATTGACGTCCACGAACTCGACTCCGAGGTTTCTGAACTCGTCCTTTGCTATGAAGCTGCAGACCTTCCTCATGACCATTTCGTCGATCTGGAATATTGTGCCGTTCTGCTCGGCTATCGGAATGAACTCGTCCGGACCTATAAAGCCGTACTTGTCGGTGTCAAGATTGAGCCTCACCAGCGCCTCCGCGCTGCGGAAGGACCCGCTCGACAGATCGTAAATCGGCTGGTAGTACATGCTGAACTGTTCTTTTTCAATCGCCTCGCGAAGCACGAATTCTATTAGAGCCAGACGCTTCTTGACCTTTACCACGCCCTCCCATATCTGGTCGTAGTTCATGGTCTGCGCACGCGTAAGAAGCATGTGCTGAATAATATCCGTGGCGTAAAGCTCGATTTCGGGCGTATTAACGGAATCAAGTCTGCAGAAGCGCAGCTTCGTGTCGTCCCCGACCAGTTTCTGAAGTTCGGCTTTCGTCTGCGTGAAATCATCCGCCGTGCCGTCGCTTATCACAGCGAACGTCGAATCGTCAAGGCAAAATGCGCGTTTTCTGTATTTCTTGAACAGCGCCCCGGCCGTCTGGAGCGACAGCTCGTCCATATAGTGCTTGCCCAATACGGAGCAGTTATAGAAATAATCCTCAAACGAGCATGCCGTAATCGTGTACGGGGTCTGTGCGGATGAAAGGTCGTTCAGCGTCACGTTGAAGGCCTTTTTGTTGTAGCATCTGGAAGACCTGTAAAGATATTCCGCCGGATTTTCGAAAACGACGTATATGAATACCAGCACGCAGCCGGCCACGAGAGTTCCAATAAGGTATTTCGGGTAGAGCATCTGGAACACTACGCATCCCAGCATGGCCGCAAGAAATCCGACAAGCGATATTACCTGGTAACGGCTGAACTCCTTTTTGTAGTTGAACGTAATGATTGATGCCGCTATCATGCTGAACGCCGCTGCGATATACAGAGTGAACATCAGTCCTCCGTGACAGTAGACAAGCTTGTCGTCGAAATAGAAAATCAGCTTTGTAAGAGGCGATGTGAATATTACCGTGAACTGATACACAAGCGCGGCGGTGCTGATAACCTTCACCGTCTTTTCCACCTGGGGGGCGTTTATCGAATACGCCACGAACAGCAGAAAGAGGAACGACTCGCAGTTGTACATGAAAAGATACATCGCGTTTATTATGTATCTTGCAAACGGTGAAAAGTTCGTCGGAAACGATATTGTGAATGCCGACCAGCAGTCGGCTATCGACGCAATAAGGTTGATTATGACGAGCATCAGGAGCATTTTGCTCGATCTCGTCTGATACGTGTTTCTTATGAGAAACATGAAGAGGAGCATTCCGGACACGATAACGCCCGCAATGTCGTACTGATAACTGTAAAGCATCAAACTCTCCCCTTTCCATTTCGGATTGTATGCTATATTATTGTATCATCAGCAGAGCAAATTCACAATCAGTTTTGAATTTATGTCCGCCGTTTTTTTAGAAAGGAACGGGTACCCTTGTACAGGGATTGTCCCGGCTTGATTATGATGACACCGATCCCGCCGATTGAAATAGCGAAGGCCGTAACGGACCTCCTTATAGCTGTGGCTTGCGTTATCGCCATCATTCCCCTTTCCAGAATCTGCCGCACCGCGACCAGAGAGGAAAAGCTCTGGCTGCAGGAGTTCGTCTATCTCGCTCTTGCCTCCGTGCTGGGCTATTTCGCGCACAACTCCGCTCTTGACGGCACCCTTCACAGACTGCTGTGGGCGGTTCTCTACGCCGTCATGTTCGAGCTTGACAGAATATTCGCTCTTCTTATACTCCCGCTGTTCGACAAATCGCTTCCGGGGCAAAAGAGCTCAAGGATTCTCGTTGTCACGGAAATCGTGCTCTATCTCCTAACGGCCGGCATACGGCTTGCCACCGGCTTCAACACAATCGGAATATTTGCCCTGTTCGGGGTAATAGTCTTCGTCCAGATAATACGCGACGCCGTGAAGCACAAGGACAAGATTCCCTCTTTCCTTGTCCGCGACACGGTTCTTATCCTGGCCCTGCTCGGAGCGGCGCTGCTGTGCCAGATTTTCACGGGCGACACATTTTACGTTCTGTCGCTGCCCTGCAACGGTGTAGTAATCGCGCATATTCTTCTTGCTCTGTCGGTCATCCCACTTTACAGTCTGGCCAAAGCGAGCATACTGACGCTTGAAAAGTGAACATTCTTATACAATTAAAACTATAGCCGGTCATGCGACCGGCTGTTTTTCTATATCGAATGTACCCTGTTTTTTTGCGTCTATCGCGGCGATGGTAAAGTCGCCGAAAGTGTTCAGAACGGTAATAAAGCTGCTCCAGAGCACCTCGTAGATTACGAATCCGCAGATGTTGTCCTCAACGAGATTGAGGTACGATGCTATAATTACCATCCCTATCAGTATGAAGCCGCCCTGATTCGGAGCGCCGGCGGATATCGCAAGCACGAGCACCGCCAAAAGTACGAGATTGGCAAACGGCATTTCGATGCCCGCCGCATTGATAAGACCCATGGCAATAAGAAACAGTACCAGGCAGTTTCCGTCAAGGTTCATCTGCGACATCAGCGGCATTTCCTTTTTAAGCAGGTTCCTGTCGATTGAAAAGGTTCTGCTCATATACCGGATGTTGTACGGAAGCGCGTCGATGGAAGAGCCTATATTCACGGTGGCTCCGATTGCGGGAAGGCACTTCGCGAAAAATCTGAATGGATTGATTCCGTTAAAGGCAAGCCTCGCGAAATACGTGAGCATCAGAAGGACGCAGGCTCCGAGCACAAACAGCGACAGTATCACAATATCCAGCAGAACGCTGTACCCGAATTTGTAAAGGAATCCGAACATCGACAAAAACGCCATAAGCGGCAGAACAAGGAATACTATCGACGAGAGCCTCGTCATAAGATCGTTTGCCGAGTCGGTGAAAGCCTTCATCGTGTCGTAATGGTCCGTCATGGAGCACAGCGCCGCGGCATTGAGTACGGCTATGAGTATAAGCGGGAAAGGCGAATAGACAGTAAAGGCGCTGAAAATGTCAGAATACACGATTTTTTTGTACGAACCCGTCAGATTTCCTATGAAGGAGTCGGCCGCCTCAAACGCGTAGTGATTTGCCACGTACGAAGTCATGTACGATTTAAACAGGATGTCCAGCAGATAGGCCAGGACAATGGCAAACACCGAAGTCGAAACTATTTTCCTCAGCACCCTTGTCATATTGTGCGAACTGTCGAGTTGATGCACGCCGTCGCTTATGTTCGTAATAAGCGAGAAGAACGTGACCGGCGCCGAGAACATTATGACCGCGTTGATGAACATCCTCACAAACAGCATAAACAGCGAGTTCAGCTTTGAAAGCGCGGCATCGCCGCAGCAGTTGTCAAGAAGCGCAAACGCCGGAATCGCTATGATCAGATGGGCGAGTGCCAGAATGATATTCGAGTTGTATCTGTTTACGACGGATATGCTTATTTCGTTGGTGCCGGTTGCATATTTGTAGGATATCTTTTCCCGGTACTCCGACAGAAGCGAAAGCGTCGGGTCAAGTTCGCCCGTATCCGGGTCGTAGCCCGCATAGAAGCGTTTCCCTTCGAAGGAGACACGGATTGTTACACCTTTGTAGTTCCTGACGACGCCGACGGACAGGGCCTTGTTTTTAATATTCTCCCTGATTATCAGAGAGTAGAGTTCCTCAAATACCATTATATTTTCATCGAGGATGCCGCCGGGCACTCCGGAGGCGGAAAGCCTTTCCGTCAGGAACTGCCGGCATTTCTCGAATTGGTCGCTTTTAGGTTCAACAACTATGCTTTTCATTGGCTCTATATCTCCGTGCTGCAGGTATTGCTACCATTATAATTACTCTTGGCGCATTTGAAAACAACAATCTTCCCGCTGCAGCAATCAAAACGCCCCCGAAAAAAAAATAATAAGGACTTTTCAGGCCTTTTGCTGTACAATCATTAACGGAAATAACGATTTTAAGGAGCGCATGCATCATGTCAAAAATTGCAGTTATCACGGGAGCCTCCGCCGGCATAGGCAGGGAATTTGTATACTCCGTGGACAAAGAATACGAACTCGACGAAATCTGGGTCATCGCCAGACGCGCAGAGAGGCTCAAAGAGCTTCAGGGCAGGTGCCGCAACGTCATCCGCCCCGTTGTGCTCGACCTTTCCGACCTTAAGAGCGTAGAAATCTACAAATCGATGCTTGAAACCGAGAGACCCGAAATTGAGCTTTTAATAAATGCCGCAGGCTGCGGAGTGTTCGGTCCGTTCAAGGAAAAGGACATAGACCGCATGCTTTCGAGCGCCACGCTGAACTCTCTGGCGCTTACGGCGATGTGTCACGCAAGCATACCGTACATGAAAGAAGGCTGCAGCATAATAAACATGGGCTCGAACTCCGCGTGGCAGCCCGTACCGTACCAGGCGGTCTACGGGGCGAGCAAAAGCTATGTTCTCAACCTGTCGCGCGCGCTCGGCCGCGAGCTTAAAGGCGACGGCATCCACGTAATGTGCGTATGCCCCGGCTGGATAAAGACCGAATTCCAGAAAAACGCCAGCCACGATGAATACATCAGATACGTCGACAGGTGGTACGAACCTGCCGAGGTGACCGAGCAGGCCATGAAGGACCTCAAAAAGAAAAAGCAGGTCTCTATCCTGGGCCGTCCCGTACGCCGCCAGGTCCGGCTGGTCAAATTCCTGCCCGTCAACCTAATAATGAAAATCTGGTGCTCCCAGCAGGGTATTGAGTAGTCATATACAGTTGAAACTTTCCCGCATAGATGGCATAATAGCGACATGGATATACAGTTCCGGGCAAAAGCTTCCCGGAACATACGGAGGACAAAAATGAGCAGAAACACAAGATCATCAAGACGTCATTATTCCAAAAGTTCCAAACGGGATATTCCGAAAGGGCAGACCAGAATAAGTTTCTGGGACGTTCTGCTGTTTCTCATACTCGCTTTTGTAATACTGCTTATCGCCATTCTGGTGATGGACCTTATCAAGCAGCCTCAGGCTTATGTGACGCTGAGAACCGTAAAGGCGGTTTTGCGGCACTTCCGCGAAGTGATAGTGGACTTCTTCACGGTCCGTTTTCCGGCGCTTGTTCAAAAACTGACAAGCAAAATATAACGGGAGACGTATCGCTCGGCTATAATCGTTAGTAATATTTGCTCTGCGGGCAATCGGTATCTGCGCACTTTTTTATCAGCTTTGACAAAATTGTGCGCAGATACTTGTTTTTTACGCGTCTTTGCTGTAAAGTGTCTTTGTAGAAAAAACAACTGTCCGTGAAATGCGGACACACTGGAGGTAAAAATGAAAGTAGCGGTACTCGGTTACGGCACGGTGGGATACGGCGTTTATGAGATGCTTAAAAACGCCGAAGGTCTGGAGGCCGGACCCGTCCTGGTACGTCCGGGAAAAGATGATGAACCGTTCAAGGTAACATCCATCGACGATATCGTAAACGACAAAAGCGTTGACGCCGTCGCCGAGGTGATGGGCGGCGTCGAGCCCGCCTTCACCTACGTGTCCAAAGCCCTCGAGGCCGGAAAGCATGTGGTGACATCGAACAAGGCGCTTGTTTCTGAAAAAGGCATTGAACTTGAAGCCATTGCGAAGCGAACCGGCGCGGCATTTCTTTTCAGCGCCGCATGCGGAGGCGCGGTGCCTTTTCTTCACAATATAGCCCTCGCCGTCAAAAGCGACACTATAAACAGCATAAGCGGCATTTTAAACGGCACCACGAATTACATGCTCGATGCCATGCAGAGGCGCTCCATGAGCTACGAGTCCGCGCTTGCCGACGCCCAGAAGCTCGGTTATGCCGAGGCCGACCCGACGGCTGACGTCACGGGGCTCGATGCGCTGAGGAAAATAATGCTCGGCTGTGCGGTCGCCTACGGCAAGCTTCCGTCGGAGGGACTACTTAACGAGGGAATAGACTCCTTCACATCGGCGGATGTCGACTACCTCAGGAGCGAAGGACTCACATGCAGGCTCATTGTCTCCGGCGGCGAGAACGATGACGGAAGCATATACGCCTTCGTCGAGCCCGTGCTTTTTGAGTCTGACGCTCCCGAATGCTCGGTTCTCAACAACTTCAACATGGCCTCATACAACGCCAGGAACGCCGGCGACATCATCTTCATGGGTCAGGGCGCGGGCAGATGGCCTACGGCTTCAGCCGTAATCCGAGATCTTTCGGATATACTCTGCGGGCAGAGATTCATGCTCAGTCCCGAGTGCGTACGCGTTTGCGCCGACAACTCAAAACTTGAGCGCAGCTACCTTGTAAGGGTGTCGGGCAGCGTTTTCCCGGAACTGAAAGAACTGTCCCGCTGCGAGTATGGCGGCAATACATACATTAAAACCGCTCCCGTGTCCGTTGCCGGAATGCACGCTGCGGCAGCCAAAGCAAGAAAGGAAGGCGGCAAAATATTCTTTGCCTCAGTTAAGTAGATATGCTCAAAGTAGTCAAGTTCGGCGGCTCATCCGTTTCGGGCGCCGAGCAGTTTGAAAAAGTAAAATCCATAGTCGGCAGTGACCCCTCCCGCAGGCTCGTAGTCGTATCCGCGGCCGGCAAGCGCAACCGGGACGACCACAAGCTTACCGATCTTCTTTATCTGTGCCATGCGCATCTCACTTACGGAGTGCCCTGCGACGATATAGTTTCTCAGATAAGCGGGCGCTTTTCGGAAATTGCATCCCGACTCGGGCTTAGCTATGACGCGGGCAGCGAGTTTATGGCCTACGCGGCGACTCTTTCGAAATCCACACCCGTGGACGAGCTGGTCTCGCGCGGCGAATACTATACATCCCGCATGATGGCCGAATATCTCGGCTACGAGTTTGTCGATGCTGCGCAGTGCATCTTCTTTTCGTACGACGGACAGATTGAGACCGAAAAGACCTACAGTGCCATTTCCGATGCTCTTGACTCCTACGGTTCCATAGTGATTCCCGGATTCTACGGAAGCCTGCCGGGCGGGAGAATAAAGGTCATGTCAAGGGGAGGAAGCGATATTACCGGTTCGATTGCCGCCGCTGCGGTAGGTGCCGACGTGTACGAGAACTGGACCGACGTGTCCGGCATATTAATGGCGGATCCGAGGATAGTAAGCAATCCCAAGCCCATTCCCAAGCTGACATACAGCGAGCTTCGGGAGCTTGCCTATACCGGCGCATCCGTTCTTCACGAAGATTCGGTCCTGCCGGTCAAGGAGGCGGGAATCACCCTCAATATACGCAACACCAACGACCCGGACCATCCCGGCACGCTGATAGTAGACGCAATCGACAGCCTCGAGGAAGAGGATAGTGAAAGGTTCATAACCGGTGTCGCGGGAAGACGGGATTTCGTGATTCTTACCCTGACCAAAAGGAATATGAACGTACCACACGCGCTCGGACGAGCGTTAGGCGTGCTTGAAAGATACGGCGTTGCCGTCGAGCACATAACCCTCGGTCTTGATTCGTTTGCGTTCGTCGCATCTTCGTCCCAGCTCGGAGACGGACTGTACGAAATCATCTCCGACCTCAAGAAGGAATGCCACGTGGACGATATCCGCGTGCAGGACGATATAGCGCTCATCGCGGCCGTTGGACGCAGAATGACCTCGCGTCCAGGTATTTCCGGCAAGCTGTTCAAGGCTCTCGGAGACAACAACATAAACATCCGCACAATCGCGCAGGGCTCGGACGAGCTTGCAATCATTGTCGGAGTTGAAAACAGTCAGTTTGAAAGCGCAATCCGTGTCCTCTACGAAGGATTCACGGCTTAAGGAGGATAAATAATGAAAAAGTACAATATAGCCGTTCTCGGCGCAACCGGTGCCGTCGGTCAGGAGATGCTCAAGATACTTGACGAATATGACATCCCCGTACAAAAGCTTCTGCCGCTCGGAAGTGCGAGAAGCGCGGGCAGGATGATTTCTTTCAAGGGCAAAGAGATTGCCGTCGAGGAGGCAAGCGACAGCAGCTTTGACGGTATGGACTTTGTTCTCGGTGCCGTCGAGGGAGATATGTCAAGACAGTTCGCTCCGGCCATAAAAGCAAGCGGAGCGATATACATCGACAACAGTTCTGCATTCAGGCTTGCCGACGATGTTCCGCTGGTTGTTCCCGAAATAAACGGGGACGACGCCTTCAAGCACAACGGAATAATTGCAAACCCGAACTGCTGCACGATAATAGCCCTTATGGCCGTCGCCGCAATCGAGAAGATTTCACCCATCAGGTCCATCATAGCCTGCACTTACCAGGCGGTTTCCGGCGCGGGACAGGCAGGTCTGAAGGAACTTGAAGCCCAGATGGACGCCATCGCCAAGGGTGAACCCGTAGAGGTCAAGACCTTTGCGACCCAGATTGCGCTCAACGTCATTCCCTTCATCGACGCGCCCTACGGCAACGACTACACCAAAGAAGAGATGAAAATGCAGAACGAGGGCCGCAGGATATTCCATGACCCGGAGCTTAAGGTCAACTGCACCTGCGTCAGGGTTCCCGTCATGCGCTCGCACTCCATAGCCCTCACCGTCCGCACCGAAGACAAGATATCCGTCGAAAAGGCTAAAGAAGCCATAGGCTCGTTCTCCGGCGTCAAGCTCATAGAGGACTACGAAGGCAGATGCTACCCGACTCCTCTGGACACCTCCGATCAGGATCTCGTCTGGGTCGGAAGAATCCGCGAAGATCTGACCGACGAAAACGGACTTACGCTCTGGTGCTGCGGCGACCAGATAAGAAAGGGCGCCGCCGCCAACGCGGTTCAGATATTAAAACTGTTTATAGAGTGATTTTCCCCCTCCAAAGTGATATACACGAAGAGAGCCCGGACCAAAACGTCCGGGCTCTTGAATATAAAGAGGGCACCCAATGTATAGCGGTGTCTGATATTTTATACGTTCAAAAATGAAAACCATTACCGGTTTTTTAAGTTTTTCCTCAGGTTTTGCCCGCGGGCCTGTATTCCTTCTTCATAAGCACGAAGGAAAGGGCCGTCATAACCGCGAGCATTGCGACAAGTGCTCCGAGCGCTGCCGGAGGCGGGTCGGTAATACTTCTGCCGAGTATCGTGAAAATAATCATGGCCGGCGCCATTACGAGAACGCTTATAAGAAGGTAATGGGAATACCTGAAGCCCTTTGCCCCGGAATAGATGCTTCCGAGGTCGTAGTTAATAAGCGAGTTCAGTCTCAGAATAAGGGTCAGCTTGTAGTCGGACGCGGAGTCGAACGCGTTTAGGAACGACAGTTTCGGGTACTTCTCCATAAGATAATCCAGCGCGATCTTTCCGAGGCCTCTGCCTACGGCGTAGGGCAGACTTACCATCACGACAAGTCCCAGTGTGTTGACAAGCAGTGCCGTTCCGATTGGAAATATTATGCCGCTTGCCGCAAAAAGTATCCCCGAGTAGAAGACAAAGGTAATGCTTTTGAGGCCGAACAGAAGAAGCATGACGCAGGCCGCCAGCACGGTGCTTTTCGGCGCGTATGCGGCAATATCGTCGGCCGTAACCTTTTTGCTGTATACAAACACAAGAATAATAAGCGCAAGCCACATCGCGGCGCCCAGTATTTTAAGCAATCTTTCTTTCTTTTCCATATACCTGCTTTATATCCGGTTCTTTTTATTTTGAGCATCCTTAACCGCGGCGGCAGCGAAGCTCAACCGGCAAAAGGCATCTCCGGAATCATATTATCGTTGTTTTCCCGGTCTGTGTCAACTTGAATTAGGATGCTTAAAAAACATCGGGCCGGTTTCGGCCCGATGTCGGTATTCTTGATTAGTCTTTTTTGTCTTTGTCGCTGTCTGACTTTTTCTCGAGCATTTCCTCGAGCCAGCTCAGATCAAGCTTTCCCTTCATGTAAAGAACGAGGATTACCGCCACTATTACCGTGAACAGTCCCACGAGCACGGTCGCCACCACAGTACCGGCGTTTGTCCCTCTGTGGGATATAACCTGTTCGCTGCTCGGGGTAGGTGTCGGCTGAACCGTCGGGACCGGACTTGCCGTAGGCACCGGGGTCTGCGTCGGTATCGGCGTTGCGGTAAATACCGGAGTCGGTGTCGGCTGAACCGTCGGCGCCGGTGTCGGCGTTGCGGCCGCGATAGTCATAACCGCGGACTCCGTCTTGAGTTTCGCTCCGGTCGGGTCGGTGAACTCCGCATATGCGGAGTAGCCGGTAAAGTCTTTTGAAATATTGTTGAACGTTATCGTCGAGCTGAGCTCTCCGTTGGTCGTTTCTTCCTTGATGGTCACAGATGTTGCCGGGAATTTGTTCTTGAACGCGTCAAGCGAATAGATTCCTCCGTCCGCTCCGACTATTGTCCATGTGGAGCTTACGGCTCCGCCGGCCTTTGCGATGAATATCGCGTAACCGCCCTCGGTGCGGTTTTCGGCACCGGGGTGCTTGGTAATAACAAAGGGTGCGGGTGTTACGGTGACTTCCGGTCCGTTGATTGTGCCGCTTACGTCTACCATTCTGGTCACGGCCTCTCCCTCCGCCGACAGCACCTGAATATTCAGCGTAAAGGAATAGGGTCCTTCTGTTGTCGGAGTGCCTCTCATCGATACGGTGGTATATGCTCCGTCAGTCTCTATCATCAGACCGTCCGGCAGTTTGCCGCCGCTGAATCCGAGACTTATTATCTCCTCGCCTTCGGATACGGTATAAAGGCCTATGCTGCCTATGCTTTCTCCAACCGTCATGTCTCTGCTGACAGCGAAGGCTGTCGCGCCAAGGCTCAGAAGCAGTACCACCGAAAACAATATGCAAAATACTTTCTTCAAAAGACTATCACCCCTTTGTATTTTCTGATTTTATCATAATAAGTAATTCAATTTATTTCCGTTCTGTTAATTATACGCACGTGTACGGCGGTGTCAATACAAACGGCGGGCCGCCGGCCGCGTTTTTGCGCGCGGCGGCGGCTCCGGTTTGTGTTTTGTATGCGCTTATTTTTTGATTGTGCAGTTCAGTTCCCCGTCTTTGACGCCCACCACTATGGTGGAACCGGCGGATATGTCTCCCGACAGGATTGTCCGGGCTATGAGAGTCTCCACAGTGCTCTGCAGATATCTTCTCATCGGCCTTGCACCGTAAACGGGGTCAAAGCCTCTTTCTATCACAAGGTCTTTCGCTTCTCCGGTAATCTCGAGTTTGAGATCCCTGTCGGCCATACGGCCGCGAAGCGCCTCCACCATGTTGTCGATTATTCCGTCCAGGTTTTCCTTGGTGAGAGGTCTGAACATGATTATCTCGTCGAGTCTGTTCAAAAATTCCGGCTTGAACGATCTTCTCAGCTCGCCCATTACCGCGTCCTGGGCCTCTTCGGTTATGTTGCCGTCGGCGTCAATGCCGTCGAGCAGATAGGAACTTCCGAGGTTTGACGTGAGAATAATGATTGTATTCTTGAAGTCCACGGTGCGGCCCTGCGAGTCGGTTATTCTGCCGTCGTCGAGTATCTGAAGCAGTATGTTGAACACATCGGGATGCGCCTTTTCGATCTCGTCGAAAAGCACCACTGAGTACGGTTTGCGCCTTACGGCTTCCGTAAGCTGGCCGCCCTCGTCGTATCCGACGTATCCCGGAGGCGCGCCTATAAGTCTCGATACGGAGAATTTCTCCATATACTCCGTCATATCTATGCGGACCATGTTGCGTTCGTCGTCAAACAGGCACTCTGCCAGGCTCTTGGCAAGTTCGGTCTTGCCCACGCCTGTCGGGCCTAGGAACAGAAACGATCCTATCGGCTTGTTCGGGTCGGATATTCCCGCTCTTGAGCGGAGTATCGCCTCGGTAACCTTTTTGACGGCTTCGTCCTGGCCAATAAGTCTCTTGTGCAGGTGCTCGTCGAGATGGACTATCTTCTCCCTCTCGCCTTCCATGAGTCTTGAAACGGGTATCCCCGTCCACTTCGCCACTATGCCAGATATTTCCTCTTCGGTCACGGTGTCGTGGATAAGCGAGTTCTCCGAAGACCTTTCCTCGGCCTCCCTGCCCGCTTCTTCAAGCTTCTTCATCAGGGCCGGCAGGTCGGAATACTGAAGCTTCGACGCCTTTTCGTAGTCGCCCCTTATCTGGGCGTTTTCTATATCCGCATGCATCTGGTCTATCTCGGCCTTCAGGTTCTTGACTTCGTTCACGCTGTTCTTTTCGCTTTCCCAGCGTGACTTCATCTCGTTGAACTGGTCCTTTGCCTCGGCGAGTTCCCCGCTGAGCTTTTCAAGACGGTCTTTCGAGAGCTTGTCCTCTTCCTTTTTCAGGGCCATCTCCTCTATTTCCATCTGCATGATTCTGCGGCGGATGTCGTCAAGCTCCGACGGCATGGAGTCAATCTCTGTACGTATAAGCGCGCAGGCCTCGTCCACGAGGTCTATCGCCTTGTCGGGAAGGAATCTGTCGGATATGTATCTGTCCGAAAGAGTTGCAGCGGCCACAAGAGCGCTGTCGTGGATTCTCACGCCGTGGAACACCTCGTAGCGGTCCTTTAGACCCCTTAAAATCGAAATCGTATCCTCTACGGAAGGCTCGTCGACCATAACCGGCTGGAACCTTCTTTCAAGCGCGGCGTCCTTTTCAATGTACTTGCGGTACTCGTCGAGCGTGGTTGCGCCTATGCAGTGCAGTTCGCCCCTTGCAAGCATTGGCTTGAGAAGGTTTCCCGCATCCATGGACCCTTCGGTCTTGCCTGCGCCTACAATGGTATGCAGCTCATCGATGAAAAGGATGATTCCGCCTTCGCTTTTCTTGACCTCGTCAAGCACTGCCTTGAGTCTTTCCTCAAACTCTCCGCGGTACTTCGCCCCGGCTACAAGCGCTCCCATGTCCAGGGAGAAAATGGTCTTGTCCTTAAGTCCTTCGGGAACATCCCCTCTTACGATTCTCTGGGCAAGGCCTTCGGCTATGGCCGTCTTGCCGACGCCGGGCTCGCCTATGAGGCAGGGGTTGTTCTTGGTCTTTCTCGAAAGAATGCGGATAACGTTTCTTATCTCCGTGTCTCTTCCTATGACCGGGTCAAGCTCGTTTTCGCGGGCTCTTTTAACAAGATCGGTGCCGTATTTCGAAAGCGCGTCGTACGCGTCTTCCGGGTTGTCGCTCGTGACGGGCGAGGACTTCACCTTGGAAAGCTCCTCGCTGAAGCGATTCTTGCTGATTCCGTGGTTGTCGAAAATCTGTTTTATCGCGCTTGTCGGGGATGCAAAGATACCCATCATTATATGCTCGACGGAAGTATACTCGTCTCCGAGCGCCTTTGCGGCCTTTTCGGCTGCGGTAATTATTCTGTTCGTGTCCGACGAAAGATATACTTCGGAACCCTCTCCCACCTTGGGAAGCGCGTCTATCGCCTTCTGAACGTCCTCAAGCGTGGACTGGCAGTTTACCCCCATTTTGCCGAAGAGGGAAGGAATTAGTCCCTTGTCCTGGTCGATCAGGGCGTAGAGCAGGTGTTCGGGCGTGATATACGCGTTGGAGTTTTCGCTTGCTATCGCCTGGGCTGTCTGTATTGCGTCCGTCGTCTTTTGTGTGAATTTCTTCTGATCCATTAGTAAGTACCATACCTTTCTTTATTTCTTGAAGATATAGTACACCTTTCGCGCCCGGAAATAGTGAATAAATTATTAAAAATTAGCACTCTAACTGTTAGAGTGCTAATTTCTGTATTATACGGTTTTCAGCATTGGCTGTTCAGAGTTTTGAGATTGGCCTTGAACTTGCGCTTGTAGTCATACATAGCCGTATCCGCACGTTTGACGACATCGCTGACCGATGTGTCCGAGGTCGGGTTGTACACCGCCATTCCGAAGGCCATCGAAGCCATTCCGCTTTCAATCGTATCTATCTGCATGGCGTGTCTGAGTTCGGCGCCGAGCGATTCGAGCTTGATGTCTCTTTGCTCGTAGTCCTTGTCCCTGAGTATTACCGCGAACTCGTCGCCGCCTATTCTGAACACCGGGCTGTGATTGAACACATAGCTCAGTATGCGGCAGCAGTTGATGATATAGATGTCTCCGACGTCGTGGCCGAATGTGTCGTTGACAGCCTTAAGGTCGTTGACATCGCACATCACTATTCCGAACTCCGCCCTGTAGGCGCTGTTGAGAACGCCCGTAAGTTCCTCGATAGCGTCCGTGTATGCCGAGATGTTCTTGACCCTTGTGAGTGCGTCCGTGTTCGCCATCTTCATGGTTTCGGCAAGTTTTGCCTCCATGGCCTCGGAACGTTCGCGCATGCACGCCAGCATTGCTTTCGTGAATTCGCCCACCACGAGCGGCTTTTCGAGCACTCCGTTGAAGCCCGCGTCGGAAAGCATCTCGTCGTCGTAGGTAATCACCTCCGCGCTCAGGGCGATGATGGGCACCGAATCCGCCTTGTCCTTTTCAAGTTCGCGGATTCTTCTGGTCGTCTCGTCGCCGTTCATGCCTGGCATGATCATATCCATTATGATTGCGTCGTACGGGCCGTCGTTTTCGAAGAGTTCGAGAGCCTGCGGTCCGCTTGTAGCCGTATCCGTGATTGCGCCTTCACCTTCGAGAATGTCCTTGTCGATTTCAAGGCTCATCACATTGTCGTCGACGAGGAGAATTCTGAGTCCCTGCAGTCTGTCGCCGGCATCCGTGATATCCACGTCATCGATGAATTCGTCCGGGGATTCGGCCGCCTCTTCGAACGCCTTCTCGCACTTTTTGAAGCATGCGAGAAGTTTGTCGGAAAACACGCCGCATTCGCCGTTCATAATCATGTTGAACGAATCCTTGCACGAATATGCCTCTTTGTAAACGCGCGGCGTCGAAAGGGCGTCATAGCAGTCGGCGATGGCCACAATCTGGGCGGAAATCGGGATTTCATCGCCCTTCAGGCCCTCGGGATATCCGTTTCCGTCATACTTTTCATGGTGGTACAGGCATATCTCGAGTCCGGTGCTCAGATACTTCTCGCTCCAGCTCGGCGGGGCTTTTTTGAGTATTTCGTATCCCCTTATGGTATGCGTCTTCATGAGGTCGAATTCATCCTTCGTGAGCTTGCCGGGCTTGAGAAGGATCGAATCGGGTATGAGTATCTTGCCGACGTCATGAAGCGCGCTCGCCGAGGAAATGACATCCACGTCGTTCTCGTTGAGTCCGTATTCTGGCAGGTCCTCCATAACCGTTTTTGCGAGGATATATGAAAACGCCTTAACCCTGCGGACATGTTCGCCGCTGGCATTGTCGCGCATTTCAACGACATTGCCGAGAAGCTCGACGATTTCCTCGTTTGCTTTGGAAAGCTCGCGGTTTCTCTCCTGGAGCTCGCTGCTTCTCATGACGATTGTGCGTTCGGCGCGCTCGTTGGCGGCCGCGAGCACCGTCTGTCTCGTCTCGAGTTCCTTGTTCTTCATGGTACGGCGGGTCTGCTCGTCAACGCTGTAGATACCCATAATGACTCCGCTCGGGTTGTTGACGTCCATCGCGAATCTGAGGGCGTAGTACAGGGTCCTGCCGTCAAGGATTATTCTGAAGAAGACGTCGGCCCGTCCTGTCTTTTCGAGCTGCATCATCATCTTGGCGCGTTCGGTCGTCCTTTTGAACGTTTCTATGTCGTCGGGATGGATAATGCTGTTGAAGAACATATCCAGTCTTCTTCCCGACGGAACATTCTTGTTGTAGCTGTCTATAATCTGGGCAAATCTCTCCGATGCCCTGTATCTCGTCACAGCGCTTGTTTTTGTGTCGATATAGCAGACGTAGTCAAAGTCCTCGGCAAGTCCGGCTATAACCGTTCCGGCTTTTGCCTGTTCTATCAGCTTGCGCTGTCTTATCTGCTCGTCGTTGCTTCTGACGCCGACGACCAATCCCCTGATGTTTCCTTCGGGGTCCTTCTCGGCGACAAATTTAGCCTGGTAATATTTAACCTCATTGTTGTACAACATTCTGAACTCGAGGAAGTACGACGGGCTTATTGCGAGCTTTTTCATCAATTCGCCTCTTCTGGTCTTCCGGATAAACTCATCCCTGTCATCTGGATGCAGCAGGGTATCCGCGAAGGTCTCGAGTCTGTCGTGGTAGCTTGATCTTTCGGCTATAAACGGATATTCCTTTGCGAGGCTCTCGTTGTATCTTACGAGGGAAAGCTCGTCATCCTCGACCGAACTGTTTATGGTAAGATAATCGATTTCCTCGTAGTCGGTTCCGAGCGCCACAAGTATCGCCGCGCTTTCGAGATTCTTGAGCGCCGCGGCCTGTTCGACTATTTTTATCTGGTTGCGGACAAGAAAGTCTATGTTTGAAAGACCTATTATCATGACGTCCCTGTTTTCCGGGACGAACGCCATCATGATTCTGTAGTATTCTATCTTGCCATTGTCGTCAATCGTTCTGAACTCGAACTTGTAGTTGGAATGCTCCGACAGGTGTTTTTCTATTTTCTCAAGGGCCGCGTTCTGTCTGAACATCGCCATATCATCGGGATAGACGATTTTTTCGAAAAACGCCTCCAGCTTCTCGGTATCGGTAAGAGCCGGGTCCAGTCCGGCAAGGACTTTTTTATATCTGTCGGAAGCCCTGTAGCGTGTCGTCTTGTTCTGTTTCCAGTCAAGCGCGATGATATAGTCAAAGTCGTTTGCCAGGTTGGATATGACGGCCAGCTGCTCGGCGTGCTTTAATTCCCTGGCCTCGCGCTCGTACTGCTTGATTTTCTCGTCGGCAGTCTTCTGCTCCGTAATGTCCGTAAACGCCAGCGCCGCATGGCTGCTGTCCGCACCGCGCATAACGTCAAACCTGTACCATTGTATGTCTCCGCTCGAGATATCCCGCATTTCCACGAAATAGCGGTCCTCGTTTTCAAGTCTGCTGCGGATATATGCGGGCTCCACGGCTTCGTACATTGCCGCCCGGTCGTCCTCGTGCACCTCGCACCTGATATATTCCCTGATCGACTCAAGATAATTGTCGGTATTTCCGTACTGCTCACGGACGTGGTCGCTGCACGAGAATATTATCATCGAACACGAATCGAGATCGACGTAGTATGAAGAAATATAGGTGTCCATGAACGTCTCGGCAAATGCGAGGGCGTTTTTAAGTCCTGCCTCCTCGCCCTGCGCACGGCTGTGCTGCACACGCTCGTCCTCGTTCAGGAAGCCTATCGCCATGACGTCGGTCCTGTCGCCGATTCTCGAGAACTTTTCTTCAAAGTACTGAGGCCGTCCGTCCACTATCATGCGGAACTCGAACTTGTAGGTCGGGTTTTCCTTCAGCTTTTCGGCCACCAGGGCGAAGTACGCCATGCGTTTGAACGTTTCCAGGTCCTCCGGGTAGACTATGCCAAGAAGAACATCCCTGTACGTTTCGAAATCCACGACCTCGCCTTCGCTCAGCGGCAAAACGCCGACAGCGGTATCGCTTATGTGGCAGCAGGTCATGTCGTAGTTGTCGAGGGAGATAACTCCGACGAAATCATAGTCCTCGGCTATGGCCTGGCGTACTTCGAGGTCGAATTTCTGACGGCTCATTTCCTCCGTGCTGTTTTCAAGGCTGTGAATCGTATATACGCTGTTGGCCTTTATCTTCATCAGTATCGTGCCGATAACCATGCCCGCGAGCGCAAAGCAGAGCATGTTCTGTTTGTCTATATTGAAAATCTCCGGAGTTTTCAGTTCGTATGCGGTGATGAGATAAACCGTGGCGATAACAAGAATCTGGATTATGTTGTGAAGCGGAATATCGTAGAACATGGTCGGCAGAAGCGCGACGAGAACCATGATAATGGTACCGCTCTCGTCGGGATGAACAACGCCGAGAATAATACCCACGGCATACAGCAGCAGGTTGTTGAAATACACACACGGCATAATCAGTTTCTGCCTGGTCCTGCCGTATTTGAAACAGTAGCAGAATATTACAAGCTCGAGCGCCGACAGGCCGAAATATATCGACACGGAATAGTCGGCCGCGAAAATGTTCCTTATACCCTGATACAGGCCTATGAGCGCGATGATAATGCAGTAGCCCATAAGAGCCGTCAGGTTCTGTCCTATGTACTCTTCCCTTATCAGCTGGAATTTTTCCTTGTCCAGTCCGGCGTATCTAAGAAGCTTCTTCGCTTTGTCAAAGAAGCTCCCGCCGGTATCCGATTTTGTTTTTCCGAAACTCATTTTTATCTCCCGACATACAGTCTGCCAATGAATAAAAACAATAATACATCGTAAATTTTAGCACAAAGCTCACTGACAGGCAATTATTAGTGTATAACTTTTGTATACATTCTGTTCGGACATAAAAAATCTCCCTTAAGCAGATTTTGGATTAGTTCTTGTCTGCTTAAGGGAGAGCATATCACTGTGATACTGACATGAAATTTATTGGGTTACGCTTTGATGCTAAACGGCTCAGCTGCCCTGATACAGCACCTGCAAATCTTCAGCATCGTCAATTAATAAAGTACCGTCTTTGGCATAAAGCATGGAGATAACCGCGTTCATATCGAAAGGCAGTAATGCAATCTCACTTTCTGAAAGAGCCGCATGTCCGGCCGGTATATCATCGGCAGGCTGAAGCTTGATAGCCGTGTCAGGCGTCAGTTGTGTGAGATCTGACATATCGCAGCAGGACCACTTTCCGTCGACGAACAGCCAGCATTCGACAGTTCCGTCAGCATTTTTAACGGGCAGGGCGCTCAGGAAGCAGCTGCTGCCGTCAGCGTCTTTAAAGAATATCAGCTGAAGGATTCCGTCTTCATCGAAGTAGTAGTAGGTATTGCTGTACTTGATCCAGGTATTTACTGCATAGCTACCGTCTTCGAATCTGAACTTCCATCTGCCGTCGCTTTGCAGCATGAAGGCTCCGCCATTGTAATTTGTATCACCGTCACCAGAAGTATCATCATCAGAATGCGGTCCGAAGTGGTTTACATAATATGCAATTCCCGACCTTGTTTTGGCGTACAGATTCCCTGAAACATATACATCAAGTACGTTGTGCACATCACCTATTCCGGTATTTGCCGACATAGTGAGATTCTTAGATGTTATATTCATCGTGCGGGGCAGAGGACTTCCGATTATCTTGCCCTGCGTCACGAGCGTAACATTATCAGCAGTTATTGTATCGAGGTTGATGTTTGAATTGACGCCGGAGGTCTTGATGCTTACGTTATCAGCAGTGATTTCACCGATGCTGACAGGAGAATTGTCTTTGTCGCTTTCGATCTTTACATCCTTTGCATTTATGACATTGAGCTTCTTTGCGTTCACTTCCCCGTCGCCTTCAGAGGTAAAGCTGCCGTTATTCGTTTTATCCGACCATTTGACAGTGACATCGCCTTCACCGGCGTCCATCTTCTTGCGTAAGTCCACATCGCCGTGGCTGTTTGAAAGAATCTCAATATCGAATCCCTTGTCGACCGTTTCAGGGATAGTGTCATTGACGCAGTCAATAAGTTTGATGGACGAACTGTCATTGTGGTCAACCTTATTGAAGATGAGACTGTAATCGGAATTGTTCGTAACGCTCAGAGTATCTATGTTGCTCTCGACATTGACAGTGCATTTCGTAATGCCGTTTTCATTCTGGTTGCGCTTTATCTGGAGAGTTCCGTTGCTGGAAGATGTAAGGTCCGGCAATTCAACAGTCTTTTCCTCATCATTGATAACGGGAGCCGGGCACAAAGCAGGATCGCTTGAATCGACTTTAACCGTGCTTCCGTCGGGATTGACAGTAATATTCTTGTCTTCCTTGTCGCTCTTGATATTGAAGGTGGCTCCGTCCTCAATATCGGATACTGCGAGTATTGCGGAATCCGGTGTATACCTTCCGTCTGTCCCGTTTCTGAGGAATTCGTTTACTTCTTCCTTGGTTGTAAAATCCACGCAATCCCAGATATACATTTCCGCTTTTGAATATGACTTTCCGCCGAAGGTGGTTTCGTCACTCTTGAGCTCGCCGAAGCCTTCATTATTTATGTCGATCTGCTTCCCGCCAAGATTGGCCTCGGAACCGATTGTTGTTGTAAATCCGGTATTTCCCTTTCGAAGATAAGAATATACGTGACCGGATACGTCAACATAGGCATGACCTCTGGCATGAACATGCGCCGCCTCGGCATATTCATTTTCGGGCAGGTCAAGACCCAGTTCGGGATTGACATCCAGCAATACGCTGAGCAGTTCGTCGGCGTCTATGTCTGCGCTGCCTATGTTTATGTTGAACAGCATCTCAAGATAAGCATCGGCCTCTATTTTCATTACGTTTATGCCCTGCTCTCCCTCATGAAATGCATAGCAGTCCATAAACATTCTGTCCATTCCGGACCTGATATTGACATTCTTTCCGCTGAGCTGGGTACGGCCGTCGCCTGTCATCCCTATATCTATTGTGCCGGCAACGCCTGTCTTATGGTCGTCATTGAAGAATGCTTTTGATTTTGCTTCTCCATATACCCCTTCCCCCTTTGAATCAACAGCGACATTAAGCAGGTACGGAGAATTGTCAACAGTAATCTCAAGATCTTTATCCGAATCAATTACTGTGCCGTTTTCAATGTTTATATGAGGCAATGAATGATAATACATTTTGGCGGTCGCGCTCGAACAGTTTGCAAATCCCGCGGCTTCGCCTTTTGCAAACGCGTATATGGTGTCATATGCCACGCCGTCCTTTGTACCGTTTTCAATGGAAATCTGTACTGAATCGCCCTCTATTTTGGCCTTGCTCTTTACATTAATATCCATGTTCCGGTCCAGACTGGAATTAGATTGCACCTCACCGCCTGTTACTATTCCCGCTGCATTGAGGTTGGTCTCGGCATACTCTCGGGCGGCGGACAGGCCGGAAATATTCACATTGCCTTTTGCCTTGAGCAGCGTGTCGGATAAACCGTCGCCGATATTTATCTCCGAATCCTGAACCAATACGGTACTTGCATATTTTTTGGAAGCATCCAAAAGGATACCTACCGAATTTGCGTCGACAGTAGCCTCAAGGTCCGAATACTCCGGCAGATAAATATCTATATTTCCGCCTTTGGACTCAAGATTTGAAGCAACGTTAATAGTCGTTTTATGGTATGCATAGGCTGGCACTATCCCCATGTCGGCGTCCAGCGCGGTAATTTTAAAGCCTTCATGGTTGGCCGCATGGACTGTTCCCCTGTTTTCCGCATCAACGGAAATGCTTCCGCCCGCGACAATATCCGTTCCGCTCTGAAGATCGATTTTGACAGTATCGTATTTGATCTTTTCAGGATCCGCTGTATTTGGACAACCTATGCTTGCAAGAACGTTGGAACTGGAGAAATCGGCTATGCTTACGGAATGGCCTGTCGTGCCTTCCGCATCGGACACGGGATTATTCTGCGCCTTTACCGATACTTTTTCACCGGCAGTTATCTTGCCGCAACTGATGTTTATTTCATTGTTGTCTGTTACATTAGCCTGAGAAAGCACGGTCTTTTCACCGAAGCCGGACGCTTCCGATGGGCAGCTGGTATCGGCATGTGCATCGGATTTGGTTGTAGAGACAATGCTTACATTCTTGCCGGCGTCGAGGCTTCCTGTCGCGCCTGTAACATTTATTATGCTGGAAACCTCTGAATTTGCTTTTGCGGCAAGTCCCTCGACCGATACACCGGCTATCTTGAATCCGTGTATGCTTCCGACGATTGCATCACATCCGCAAAGAGAATCGCTGATAATCTGAATATCGTTTGCTGCACTGACGCTCAGGCTGTGGAGATCAATGTCCGTAAGCAGATTTGCCTTCATATTCGATTCGGCATTCAGTCCGCTCACATCCGCAATTGCAAAATCAATACTGTAGTCCGGTATGTATAATGACTCAACCTCGCCCGTAACCTTGGATTTCACAATTACATTTCCGGAGGTCGCATTGATTCGCCCATTGCCTCTGAGGCCTGTAACAACGCCTGTATCCACCGAAGCTTCAGTGCTGTTTACGGCGACATCCAGGGCACCAATTTTGCAGGCTTTGCCGCCGTTGGGAGCTATTTCGGATACGGCGTCTGTGAATACAAAAGCATTTACATTAAAATCTGACGCGGTCAGTTCGCCGCCGTTTGCCGAAATATATGCCTCATATCTGCCCTTGGAATGCGCCTTTGTTACATTCACCGCCGCCTCTACGGCATTTACTTCTAACCCGGGATTGACAACCCCCGCCTGTGCATAATCCGCAGAAACAGTTTTAACATCCACTTTGCCTTTGGCGTCGATTGAATCGGCAACAATAAATGACGTGACGTTTGAATTGTTGGCAGCTTCTCCCACGTTCGCCGAGACCGTGGCAAGACTGACTTCGCCGTAGGATGTACCGAGGTTAACGTACGCGCCGGTATCCCGAATCATGTTCGGACTGTCGTCTCCGGTCTCGGCATTGTCCACATTATAGCTGTTTATTACTGAAATATCCCCGGACGGAACTTTAACGGAGGCATCTGCAATATATGCCTTCTGGTCGGTTTCAAGCGTTGACATTGCAATATTTGCACCGAGTGAAACAGCGCCCGCTTTAAAGGATGCGGGATTTACTGTGACATTGGATGCCGTCGTGCCGTTGTTGAGGATTTTGAGATCTCCCGAATTGACAGTCATATATCCGCCTTCGATTCCGGCATCGGAAGACGTTCTCACTTTGGCAAAGCCTATATTGAGATAAACATCCGCAGCACTTACGCTGGCACCGAGACCTGTAGGAGTGATCTCGGAAGTTGCTTTGGATATATACGTATTGGATATATCCGCGCTGCCGGCGGTAATATTTCCGCTGTTGAGAATAACCGATTCGAAATCTCCGTCCGCATAGGCGTAGGCAACCACTATTCCGACATCGGCAAACCCTATTGATTCGTCCATTGAATCGGCAGATGCGTCCGAGATTCCGCTTGAAGACAAAGTAATTGCATTGTCAACTTTCAATGAGCTTGTTTCGATCTTGGCAACATTGGTGGCTGACGCCATCGCTATGGCGGTGTGGACGGTAAGTCTCACAAGGCTTGCGTTGGCAGTGATTATGAGTGCCTTGACAGTGCAGTCCTTTTCTCCTTGAATAAAGCCTTCATCGGAAAATACTTTCCAGGTATCGCTCTCCGCCGGCAGAACGTCGTTGAATCTTGAAATGACGCAAAGAGAACCGGCTGCAATACGGCAATCAGCGGATATTTTGGCTCTCTGGGTAGCGGTTATTTTTGCTATTGCTACGCTCACTCCGCAATCGGCGGCATCGACGCTGCCGGAAAGCGCAACTGCATAGGCAAAGGCGTAACCGTATGCGCCTACTGTGATGTCGCCCGCTGTATTGAGTTCTAATTCGCCGCCTTTAATTAGAGCTTCATTAACCGCATTGTTGATTGCTATAACCACATTGACATGTACTCCGACAGCCCCGATTACACCGGAACCCGCCGTTACAGTAACGTCGGAATAAGAGAATCCGCCATGGGGAAGAGTCTCATCGCATGCACCTGCGGAAACTGTGATGCTGCCCGTAATATTTACAGGCTTCGACAAAACGAGTTCTGCCCTGTTTACGCTCATCTGTTTGCCGATGGCAACAACCGCGCCGACACCGACAGCGCCTCCGGCAACAGAAAGCGGAGTATTGAGAACATTGCCCGTGAGTCTTGCAAGCACTCTGAGGTCATCTGCATCAATCTCGGATTCGCTGACGCGCGCAATTCCGGTAACCCGGTTTACGCCAATTGAAACCAGGGCATTTACACCGACAGCACCTGCCGCAAGACCGGCCGCGCGGACGGTGGTATCGCCTGTGAGATTTGAACTTACTTCGAAATCCGATGCGTTCTTAACACTTACATATGCATCGGAAGCATTTGTATCGTCTTTAACACCGACATACGTATAAGCAGACAGCCTGTTTACGGAAACGGCAACGCCCGCCCCTATGCCCGCATATCCTACGGCAAAGTCTATATTCAGCACATTACTGTCGGATGAGTAGTCGGTCGTTACCGAGACGTCTTTTCCGCCGGCAGTATCCGTAGCGAATACTATCTTCGCGCCCGGCGCGATGAATGTGTTGATTTCGCTATCGTTGACGTAGACGGAAACCGCGCCCGCAATTCCGGCCGTTCCGGCGCCGCCCCCGCCGGATTAAATGGTGGATTTAAAACAGCCCTTTGACGATAACGACCCCATGCCGTCGATTCCGTCTATCTTGGCCCCGGGTCCGATGGAGGCATCGGCGCTGAGATCAAAATATGTAACTGCAACGGATAGTGCCGGGCTTGCGCCTGCGGATGCAGCAAGAGCTGCGCTGATGGTGAGAACTTCTTTATAGTAATTGGTAAGCGAAACCGAAACGCTGTCGGCTCTTTGTATCTCGCCGTTCATTTGGGCAGTCACATCATTGTAGACAAGCATCACGCCGCCGTTTACTGCAACGGAGGCGGAACCGGAGAAGGCTGCGCTGACACCTATTAGCATAAGCTTGTTGGAATCTGCATCTATGCCTATAGCCTCATCGAGTTGTTTGAGCTCGTCTTTGATGGCGTCCTGAGTTTGCACCAGACTGCCCGTGTCACTTCCCTGTGTCTTTTGTATTACCGGAGCCTGGCAGCCTCGAAGCGACGCACCGGTACCGGCAAGGACTCTTACATCGGCATCCGGGCTTATATGGTCTTCGTTATCCGCAACTGCCTTAATAACGGCGCCCTTTTCTATAATCGCGGCAACATTTGAGTTGAGAGTTGCAACGCTTATTCCCACGCCGACGGCAGCCGTGCCGGATCCTCCGATTGCGCCGGTGATGCTGAGCATTGAAAGAAGGTCGTAGGCTTCGACATCAACGCCGTTTGTGTGATTTACCGTCACTCCGCCTTTAATAATCGCGGAGGTTGCATCCTTCAAAGAGTCATTCGTATTCTTAGGCTTGAAGGATATATCTTCAATACCGGAATATACTCCGTCATACCTGGATGTTTCTTCACTGTTAAGGTCTCTTGCACTTGAAGCGGAATCAGCTTCATGGGATACGGATTCGCCGGGAGTTGAACCCGAGAGCAATTCCTTGTCTTTATCTGACGGCGTGTCTAAATCCGTCGGCATATTAAGGGCATCGCCTTTAATAACATCGTCTAGAGATGTCTTGAGTTCAATTGAAGATGACCTTCTGCCGCCGTCGGAAAGGGCAGTTTCCGAGATGCTCTGAGGTTTGAGATTGCTGTTGCCGAAGAGCATGTCGTAGGCATCCTGATTCATTGAAGCACCGGATACAAGCACCGTTGCCGATACGGGAACCGAAACGGATCCCGCCACGCCGATGGTTCCGACCGTCGTGAACATGTCTCTTGTCGTCATGGCTTTTACAATGACGCAATCCGCGGATATGGAAGTTCCGGCATCCGATGTCTTCCCTATCTGTGAAGACGTGGTATTGAGTTGGACCACGACAAGCCCTGTCACCGTAATTCCGGCATTTTCCGCCGCCGCCGCAGAACCCGCAACCACAAACAGGTCGAAAGTATCTTCAGCATATACCGTGAGGATGCCAGAAATATCTATTGAATTGTTGTCGCCGATGAAGGCTTCGGTTGTGTTGGAAGATACCAAAATATCTATAACACCGCTCACCTGGGCGGATGCACCGGCACCCACGGCCACCGCATCGGCGCTTATGGTTTCAGAGGATATGGCGTTTACCGTGAGATTTCCGAGAGACATTTCTGGGTCGCCGGAAGTTTTTACGCTTACAGCGTCTTCGGTATATGCCAGAGTGCTGCCCTCGAAATATGTAACGATCACAACGCCGGTTCCGCCCGCGCCGCTTGCGCTGACGGCGAGAGTTCCGCCTATGTTGTAAAGCTTCGTTGCGTTTTCTGCTTCTATAAGAACGCTGATGGAGTTTATAACATTGCCTTTAAGAACGGAAGTGACAGAGTCTCTGAAGATAACAACGCTTGCATCTCCGTCGATGCTCTGGCGCGATGCGGCAGCTGCGCCGCTTATGAAGTAAAGCTCATCGTCGGCACCCGATACGACTGCAATGCTGCCGGCGGCTTCCGCGTCGCCGTCAAGAACTGCGCTTGCTTCTTTATTGAATACTGCAACCAGCACGGAGCCTAGAGCATCTGTACCCGCACCGCTGTTAACAGCAGCGCTTGCAACTACAGTAATTATGTACGTGTCATCGTTGGCACCCACATAAATGTCGGACCCGGATATGTGATGCCCCGTATCACTTTGTGTGGCAGTCTCCCTTGTTCTTCCAAGTCTTGAAGATGCGCAGCTTTGAAGAACTATCGTATCCACGGCAGCTTTCTTGGCAGTGCCTGCGCCCGCCGAGGCGGTGGCTGCGCACTGGAAGAATCTGTCCCTTATGTCGGCACTGACAACAACGCCTTTTCTGGTGTCGTTCTTTTTGCTTCCCGGAAGGCTGATTCCGGTTGCGCTTTCAGGCGGCAGAGTGGTTTGTATTCTTACAAAGTCGCCTGCTATGGCCCTTGCCTCGTCGGACCTTGCCGTAACGACAGCCACGGCGCCGACCGAATCGGCCGACTTGTAGCTGAATTGGGCTTCTCCGGCAATGACGAAGCTCATGGAGTCTATATCCGAAACAACCGCGACGGTGTCTCTGGCGGCAAGAGTGCTGTCGAGAATGTCGCTGTCCGGCTTTTCGCTGCCGGTATATCCGACAAGAGCCAGAGCCTTGTTTTTACTTATTACAACAGGAACGGTTGCGGAAAACGCCGTGCCCTGTCCGTCTGCGCCGAAGGTTCCTGCAACAACAAGGTTCCAGTCATAGATACCGGCCCTTACGACAATATTTCCGTCGAGGCCGTTGGCAGTGCCGAGCGCGGTGACGTTTGTTCCCTCGCCGACGAGAGCCGAGGCGGTCCTGTCATAGATGTCGACAAGTACGGAGCCTCTGAAGCCGAGGCCTGCGCTCTGGCCTGCGCCGGATATGGAAAATGCGATGTTGAGCGGCATCATGTATGCCGAGCTGTCCGCCGTTATATTGACGTTGTTTCCTTTAAGACTGCAGCTGTTCCCGACATTGGTTTCGGTGTTGCTTCTTGTCACGAACACGCCGATGGTTGCCGAAACGCCTGCCTTGTCCGACGGTGCGCCCGAAAGGCTTGCAAGAACAGACAAAAGCTTTTCGCTCGAAGCACTCATTATATTCACATCGCCGGATGATGACTCCAGAGTGCAGCCGTCTTCAATGATTACCAGGGCATTGCCCTTTTCAACTATTACGCAAACCGTTCCTCCGACTGCCGTTTTCGCAGTGCCTGCCTTTGCATCGGCGGCGCAGACAAGAGCGCGGTCATATCTTTCAGCAGAAATGGCGATTCCGTTTTTGGCTGTAATTCTGGATCCTGCGCCTAGAGTGTTTTGAACATCGCTCTTTATAAGTATTGCATCTATGCATCCGCCGGCGTTGACCTTCGTATCACCGCCCGTTGCTACGGACGGGCTGACAGTCACGACAAGGTGTTCATTGGATGCTATTGCCTGCTGGATGTATTCACCCGTTACAATTCGAGCGTTTGAACCGACATCGAGATGGGTGGTGGAATCATCATTTAATACGCCGATGGCGGCGGAAACACCCACATTCGGCTTTGAAACCGATACGGACCCGGCAATAACTCTTGCCCTGGACCTGTCCTCCGCGGCAACGGTTACCTTACCCGCTACGTCGCTGTTTTCATCACGCGTTTCAATCCTGATGCCGTCGCCTATCTGCGTTCCGACATATGAGTTGTAGAAAAGCATCGCGGCGGATCCCTGGGCGGCTATGTTGCTTCCCTTGCCTGAAATGGTTCCGCCTGTCGCCTCGACATAGTAGTTGGACTGTTCAAGGCAATAGCCGGCGCTAGAAAGAATCGCCTCGTAAAGGCTCAGTCCCGTTGCCTTGCTGAAGGTGGTCTTTATGCCGCCGCCGGAAAGATCGAGATTTACATTGAATATTCCGCTCTGGGACGCCCCGCCGATTGCGTCATCGCTCTTGACTGAAATGAAGGTCGAGATAAGTCCGGTTAAATTGTCCGAAGTCCACTCGATTCTTTCCTTTAGAGCCCGTATATCTACGGTGTTTGCGCGGATTACCACTCTGTCTGCAAGGTAACTGTCGGTATCTTCAGCGGCTGCTCTGTCGCCTATGATGAGCATTGTTGCCGAGTCGTCATAGAGCAGGGCAAATGAAAGGCCCGCGCCTACCGTCGCGCCCTTGGATGTTTTGGATATTCCGCCTGCACGAAGGGCCAGCTTGGACTTGTTGTCCGCAAGAAGCTTAACTGCCGTGCCGGTTATTTCTGTTCCGTTGTGGATTTCAGTCAAGGTCACACCTGCCGCTTTTACTATGGTAACGGCGCCCGTGATCGTAACTTTGGAATCCCCGCTGCAGAAAGACCCGCCTATGGCCTGGGCGGTATTGTACTTTCCGTTCATGTTTATTACGGCAACGCTTTCGATGACAAGGTCGGGCTTGTCTTCAGTTCCGGTGCCCGTTGTGGTCAAAATTCCGGATACATCTGTATGCTGGTCGTTGCCGATGATGTTTATCGCAACAGCGAGGGCAATGTCGTTGCTGTTGTCCTTGCCTGTTGCGGCGCCGGTTGCGCGCGCTCTTGAATACTGCTGATTGCCGGCTCTTATTTCTATTGTCTTGCCGGTGATGTCGCCGTACATCAGGGTGGATACGTCGCGGTCAGTGTAGGTGACTGCAACAGAGCCCGCTATCTGAAGCGTTCTGCCCGTGTCCTTCCCTGCGGGATTTTCCGAGCCGCTTTCGGTGTTGCCTTCAGTTACCGCATCGGAAATTTCCTTCGCTATTTCATCGCTCTCGGATGTCCCTCCGCCATTGGATGAAGATTCGCTTCCGCCCGTTCCTTCGGTAGTTGCCGCAAACGCCTTGAGAATATTGATGGACGTCGAAAGGTTTACGGATGTGAGGTCGACGCCCAGGAGTTTCCCCAGGAACTCGTTAATAAGCTTGGCGGTCGCGTTGCCGTTGTTGTATTTGTCGTCGCCGGCTGCGTCCATGGCGGCGGCCGCGTTGTTTATATACGAGTAATCTCCGCCGTTCATGTCGTCTTTGATGTTTTCAATAGCTTCATCGGAGAGCGCACCGTTAGATACTGCCTTTGATGCCTTGTCGACTGCCTTCTTGGCAGATGCGCCGGTAGCCGAGGCAACGGAATCGGTGGATTCGTTTTCTATTGCAGATGATGATTTGATTTTAACCTCGCCCGAGCAGACCGCTGTTCCCCTGAATTCTGCGTGGATATCTGAGTCAACGATAAGTGCCGCGGCTGTTGCGCCGACTGCGGCTTCGGAGCCGACCGCAAAAACGCTCGCCTGGCACAGAGTCGACATGCTTCCCTCTTCCGCCGTGATTGTAAGCTTTACGGGCTTGAGGGATATATTGTCGACAACTGCGTTTACACTGTTGTTGACGAGAAGAAGCGCGACAGATGCGTCAACCGCGGTTTCGGCTGATGCCTCAGAGGATTCCTTTCCTCCGACGGCAACCGTGCCGAGCTTTACGCAGTTGAGTTCGGACGCAACCGTCACGTCATATAAGGTGCTTTCATTGGAGATAATATCTCTTCCATGGCGGATATATGCATTTATATTGTCCGTCATCACTGTCAGGGCGAATGATGCGCCTATTCCGGCCTTCGCAGCTTTGCGCTCCTCTTCATCGGTCTGGCCGGTCTTTTCAACGCTGTAGCTGTCATTCTTTTCGTCTTCGCCGTCATTTGAAGGGTCTTGAGGCGCCGGATTTTCGGTCTCGACGTCCTTGTTGGCGGTCTTGGCAGCTTCATTGTCGGCGTCGGCGACCTTATGATCCTTGCCTGTGATGTCGGTATATGTTGCCGTGGCAGATGAACAGTATTTTAATCACTATAAAAAACCTCCTCAGATGCCTCGTTTTGCCCCATTTTGCAAAGGTTTTTGGCATCTTACCGTCATTCACACTATTTCAGATTATGTAGAGAACTACGCAAAATGAGGCAAAATAGTGCAAAGTGTAAAAGTCGATAGTAGTCAAGTAGTAGTCAGACAAGGGGGTGCAGACTACTGAACAATTTAACGATTACTTCCCTTAGGGGGTGCAAATTCAGTTTTCTATTTTGAACTGCTCTCCGTCCGGCACCATGATCCCCATAATTAGCATACTCCCTTTGAGCGATCGAACTAAAATTTAGCTGCCAAATACATCAGCTCGACAAACTGGGATTTTTATATTCCTATTTCTGCATAGATTATTTCGATAAATCTAACTGAAATAATATTTCTTTTTTCATAGGATTGTCCGTTTGTTATCGTTCTTTTTTCACTACAGGAATCCATATCTCGCTATACGCATGTCCTTGTCTATCAGGATTCATTTTTGTAAACGAAAACGAAAGGGATTCTGCCAGCTCATAATCCGCTGTCATAAACCATTCAGCATAAATTCTTGCCATTGTATTTTGAAGTGTGGACGGAAACTCTCCTTCATTTGGAAATACCGCCCATGTTCCTGCTTTCATTGGCAAGGTTTCTAAGCCTGCACCGATTTCTTTTTCTGTTGTCAAAACACCAATCAAATGTGTCAGATAACCTTCTTCTTTCTTAAACTCTGTGTCTGAATTATAGGAAACATTGACAATTTCAAACGGTTCCATATTTTGCAGACGATGCATTTCTTCTCTTTGTTCCTGCGTGATGCTGTTTGCAAGATCCACAATTGCGTTATTAACTCCTTCAAACTGCATCGGTACTCGTTTACTTACACCGACAAAATTAAATGCCGGTTTTTCAATAATTCTGCATTCCATGCTGTTTCCTCCGCTTACTTTTATTGTGAAATTAAATTTGGGAAACACTTTATGTTCCCCCCTACTTGAAATCTCGGAGGGTAAGAAGCCACACCAGTTTTTAAATGCTCGTGTAAACCCATCCATCGATTGATAGCCATACTTAAAAGCAATATCCGTCACTTTTTCGCCATGAAGCAAATCAAAGTTTGCCTCAGACAATCTTCGGTTTTTAACATATTCATTGATAGACATACCTGTTAGAAAGAAAAAAACATTTTTAAAATGTAGTTCCGAAACGCTGACTCTTTTCATTGCTTCGTCAATCACTTTTTCATCCAATAAATGTTCTTCAATATAATTGATGGTGCCGTTTAATTGCTTAAGCATTTCCTTACCTCCTTGCCACAAATTTTAGTAGCCTTAGGAAACCTTTGCTCGACTTTATTATTATAAAAAAATCGAATTATATTTTTACACATGCGCTGCTCGGCGGCTTTCATTCCCTCGCGGATAGAAATTTGCCAAATCATTTTTACCTGTTCATCATTAAAACCTTATTTATCCATTGTATGGTTTGCTCAATAACATCATTTGCTTTAGATTCGTTAGGCATTAGAACATTAAAAGTATGATTGGAGTTTTTTACGATTACAGTCTTGCTGTTTTCATTGTTGCTGTTTTCCACAATTTCTTTTGCATGATAATAGGGAACCAGTTCATCTTTATCGCCAGCTATAGCCAATATAGGACCTTCGTACATTCTCAATCCCATCATTGGAGTTGTATCACGAATATCATCAAACCATTTTTTTGAAAGCAGCAAGTCCTCTCGCCAAAACATCGGTATCTTTGCATAACCGTTTTCCAATGCTTCTTGATAATACTCATCGAACCATCCTTTGAACACTCCCATACCATCATGACATGCACCAGACCAACTTATCGCAAATTTTATCGAATGGACTTCTTTTAATAGCTCTGCCATTACACGGGCTCCTTGGCTAAATCCTAAAATACCAATATTGTCACAGTCAATAAAGTCCTGCGTGCAAAGATACTGATAAACTTTTTTTGTATCATTCACTTCTCCACAAAAGCTTAATTTCGTTTGGCAAGCCTTACTATCACCGCATCCTGCATAATCAAGACGAATTGAAGCAATGCCGATGTTCAATAATCTTTTGGATATTTCTGCAAACAAATTACCGACTTCATTTTTTTGTGATCCTGTTCCATGGCATAGAATTACCGCTGGCATTTTTTGGTGTTTTGGGGAATAAGAAAACACTGCTGGGATAGCGTATTCTGTATTATATATTGTAATTAGTTTTTCCATATCTTATTCTCCTCTATTTTCGATTTGCCATCCTGTTTATTTGAGAACAGCACTCCCGGATATTACTCCGAAAGCTGTCTGCTTCCTTATTTATATATAAAGTTGATTGGCTTACCGAACTATTATTTGCAGTTATCTATACTCATTTGGAATTTCGATATGAAGTGTCTCACACAATA
>R27__coassemble_259_pt1 | contig 39145 bp, 34 predicted proteins | sample R27__metabat2_low_PE_023 | metagenome-assembled genome bin R27
ACTTTCTACTATTATTATTTACATATAATTACATGGAAAACGCACCGGTTTTATACTATAATTGTTACAAACAAAAAACAAAGGCGGTGAAAATGATGGAAAAATCCAAAGTTTATTTTACCGATTTCAGAACTGTTGCCTTTGGTGACAGTCTCACAGAAAAATTAAAAAAGCTTATTAGGACAGCTGGCATCGCCGATATTGACATGGACGGTAAATTCGTAGCCATAAAGATGCACTTCGGAGAGCTTGGCAACATGGCATTTCTGAGACCAAATTATGCAAGGGCCGTTGTTGATGTCGTTAAGGAACTAGGCGGTCAGCCTTTCCTTACGGACTGCAATACCATGTATCCCGGTTCTCGAAAAAATGCCATAGAACATATGTACTGCGCCTGGCAGAATGGTTTTACACCTATGACGGTAGACTGCCCAATTATCATAGCTGACGGTCTCAAAGGCACTGATGACGTTGAAGTTCCCGTTGTAAACGGGGAGTATATAAAGAAGGCCAAAATCGGACGCGCCGTAATGGATGCCGATGTATTCATTTCGCTTTCACACTTTAAGGGACATGAAGAAGCCGGTTTCGGCGGCACATTGAAGAACATAGGAATGGGCTGCGGTTCAAGAGCCGGCAAGAAGGAACAGCATACAAGCGGCAAACCCTATGTTGTTGAAAGCCTGTGCAGGGGTTGCAGAAGATGTCAGAGAGAATGCGCCAACGGCGGTCTTGTCTATCTTGACGACAGAAAGAAAATGAGCGTCAGCCGCGACAATTGCGTTGGTTGCGGAAGATGCCTTGGGGCATGCAATTTTGATGCCATCAAATTTGAAAATGTTGACGCTAATGAAAAATTGAGTCGGCGAATTGCCGAATACTCCAAGGCTGTCATCGACGGAAGACCTAATTTCCACATTTCTCTCGTTATGGATATTTCTCCGAACTGCGACTGTCATGGTGAAAACGACACTCCCATTCTTCCTGATATAGGAATGTTCGCGTCTTTTGATCCTCTAGCACTTGATCAGGCATGTGTTGATGCATGTCTCGCTGCTTCACCTCTTCCCAACTCACAGCTGACGGATAATATGGCTAAACCTGATTTCGTAGACCATCATGATCATTTTACAAATTGTGCGCCCGAAACCGAATATGAAGCCTGTCTTGAACAAGCGGAAAAAATCGGTATTGGCTCAAGGCAATACGAATTAATAAGGATTTAACATACATTTAGGTTTGGTCACTGGAAATATCTCCTGTTTTTGTTTCCACAGTAACCCGGTTATTCTGCACACATATGTACCCTCTATTGATAAGAGGGTACGTTTTTTTACGCATTTTGTTGATGCTGTTCTCCGTTCAACATTTAAAACTTCTCAAGTTTCAAGTATATACATATTTAAATACTCATTCTCCGGTATCAACAGAGAAACTATAAAAACACAAAACTGGATGCCTCCCGGAAAGCTATGGGAAACATCCAGTTTTATTATTGAAAAATTGTTCAGTAATCAGACCCAGCAGCAAATTATGTGTTCAGCAGATATTAAGAAAGCGGTTCTATTTGCAGTCCAAGTTCCTGAGGCAAAAATCTTGGACATGTATTATCGTTTATGGTGATAACCGATGTCGCAAGTTTGGTCCCGATCTGTACCGCTTCATGAAGGCTTTTCCCGTAGATAAGCCCCGTGGCCGCACCTGCACAGAACGCATCTCCCGCACCGGTTGTATCCCTTACTTTCACACTGTCGGCTTCAATATACCCTTGCTCTCCGTTTTTTCCGGCATATACCGCACCCTGACCGCCCAGAGTTACTATCATTGAATTGATATCCGCATTTACAACCTTCTCATGGAGAATGTTGCATATCTCTTCAGGTGTCATTCCTTCAAAACTTTCAACGAACAGCATTTCCGCTTCCTGTCTGTTGCAGATAAAGCACTCCGTCTGTTTTACAAAGTCTCTTCTTTCGGACGCAATGCTCATATTCGCTACAACTGCATATACCTTCTTATTATATTTTTCGGCATACTGGAAAACCTGCTTGATTATATCCTTATCGATGTCAATTTCGACTATTATGCCGTCACAGTCCGCAAATATTTCGTCGCCTTTTTCTTCTATCAGTTTTTTGAGCTCTGTTGTATCCGGACGCTTTGATATGGACCCGGCAACATCCCCCGTCTCGTCAAAAACCGCAAGCCACATCCCCATGCCGTCCGGGGTGCTTATTACGTAGTCGGTATTAACCTTATGATTATTCAGTTTTTTTAAAACTGCGGCGCCTTCGGGTGTATCGTCAACCATGCTGACAAACTTCGGTCTCAGTTCGAGGTTCCCGATGTCTTCAGCCACATTTCTTGCCACGCCGCCGTGTACTATTTCAACCGTTCCCGAATTTCTTCCGTCAGGAATATACTGATAGAGCGGGAATCCCTTGATATCCACAAACACCGCGCCTATTACTGCTATCGCCATAATTATCCCCTCATATTATAGAATATATACTGTTGTGCAAGTCCGGCATATTCTCCGAGAGATTCCGGATTGAAATCTGCCGGGAACTTTTCTTCGAGTGCACGTTTTATCCACACATCCACAGGAAACGCTTCCATATGATGCAGCCCGAACAGAACCACGCAGTCGGCAACCTTATTGCCTACACCGTCAAGCTCTATCAGCTTCCTCTTCGCTTCCGCATAATTCATTCCGCCGAGCTGTTCCAGATCAATCTTTCCTGATTGTACCGCTTTTGCCGCTGATATTATATACGGAACTCTGTATCCCGCTCTCAGATTTTCCAGTTTTTCTTCTGAACACCCCAAAATCGCATCTGTTGTGGGAAATGAATAGTATTTCTGCCCCAAAAACAACATCTCTTCCCCACTTACGCTACACAATCGCTCCACTATTCCTTTAATTCGCTTGATATTGTTGCACTGTGAAATAATAAATGAGCAAAGCGCCTCCCATGGATCCTGCCGCAGTATTCTAATTCCCATACCTTTTTTTGTACACTCATCAAGATACGGAACTTTCAGAAACGGTTCGCTGACCTTGGAATAATCAGTGTCCATGTCAAAGTAGTTATCCCAGAAGCGGTCCGGAGCTTCCGACTCCACAAACACGCTGCCGTCCTCTTCAAACACTTTTGCCGGGCAATTACCCGCGATTCCGTAATATATACCTTTTTCATCCGCGTTCCATCGGAAGCACTGTCCGCATTCAAATGTTTTTTCTATATTCAGTTCTTTGCTGTCAGCTATTCTGTAAATACCCATATGATTAAAAAGCCCCGGTAAACCCGGGGCTTAACATTATTTCACTTTCCCAAATAACTCTTGAGGAGTTCTGCCAGAAGATCGTCTCTGTCTATTTTACATATCAGAGCTCTGGCATTGTTGTAATTGGTTATATAAGTCGGATCTTCGGAAATTATATAGCCGACCAGCTGATTGACAGGGTTGTAGCCTTTGATCTCAAGTGCCTCATAAACCGTTCTGACTGTCGATTTCATTGTATCTTTAGCATCGACCGTCGAGAATTTTCTGGTTGCATCTTCCAACAAAATCACCTTCTATATTTCAAATTCTTTGTGATTTCATTATATCATCGGCAAATCAAAAATCAAGAATCATCTGATTTCGGCACCGAAAGTGCTCTTAAGCGCATTCAGTACAGCCGCTACGGTGGCTTCGGCATCTTCGTCGGTCATTGTTCTGTCGTCTGCTCTCATGGAAAGAGTAAGTGCCACTGATTTCTTTCCTTCCTCGATATGATGACCGGTATAGACGTCAAACACATTGCAGCTCCTAAGATATTCACCACCCTCGGCCATAGCGCATTCTGAGAGGCTTCCTACAGGTATGGACTTGTCACAGACTACGGCAATATCTCTTGATACTCCGGGATATTTGGGAAGCGGTTCATATATCTGTATTCCCTTCCTGTTGTTGAACACTTCCTCGAAGCTTATCTCGGCACAGTACAATTCGCAGCCGACACCGTAATTCGCAGCGACCTCCGGGCTGACCTGCCCGAATGTGCCCAGATATGTATCTCCGAGATATACCTTGGCGCAGCGTCCGGGATGATAGGACATGTTTTGCCTGTCCGCGACATATTTCGGCATCTTTCCGGTCAGTTTTACAATCATTGTCTCAACAACTGCCTTGATTGAGAAGAAGTCTATGCCGTCTCCGTACATTCCCATGGAAATGATTTTCGGTTCGTCCGCAAGCCCGTCCTTTCTCTTGAGGTAAATCTTTCCTATTTCATATAGAAAAGCGCTTGCATTGCGGAAATTGTAGTTCCTGGTGAGAATTTCCAGCATCGAGAGCAGGACCGTCGTACGCATTATTGAAGTATCCTCTCCCAGCGGATTGAGTATCTTCAGACTGTCTCTCAGCGGAGAATCCTCCGGCATCCTGATCTTGTCATAATATGCCGGACTGATAAACGAATATGTTATTATCTCGTCCAGGCCCAGGCTGCGAAGAACCTCTCCCACCTCACGCTCGCACTGCTGAACGGGTGTGAACCCTCCGCAGGTGCTTATTGCGCCAGTAAATTTAACGGGTATTACATTATATCCGTAGAAACGTGCGACTTCCTCCGCGAGATCGGAATAATGGGAAACATCGGCTCTCCACGAAGGAACTTTTACCGTATCACCGTCAATCTCGAATCCGAGTTTCACCAGGATTTCCTTCATTGTATCTTCAGAAATCTCTGTGCCCAGAAGAGCGTTGATTTTTTCAGGCTCAAGCCTGAGAGATGTCTGGATAAACTCTTCGGGGACTTCATCAATAATGCCTTCCACGACTTCTCCCGCGCCGAGCATTTCGATAAGTTCGCAGGCTCTGTTGACGGCCTTGAGAGTGTTCTGCATATCAAGACCCTTTTCGAACCTCGAGGATGCGTCTGTTCGCATGCCGAGTGCCGTCGCTGTCCTTCTCACGGAAGGCCCGTTGAAGCAGGCGCTTTCGAACAGAACCATTGCGGTATCTCCGACTATTTCGCTGTTCTCGCCGCCCATTACTCCGGCTACAGCAACAGGCTTGTCCGTGTCGCAGATGCAGAGCATATCCTCGGACAGATTACGCTGCGTGCCGTCAAGAGTTGTTATTGTTTCTCCCTGTCTTGCTTTTCTGACGTGTATTTCACCGTTCTTCACGCAGGAAAAGTCAAAAGCATGCATCGGCTGACCGTACTCAAGCATAACATAGTTGGTAATATCCACTATGTTGTTTATCGGTCTCATACCGCAGTTGCGTATACGTTCCGCCATCCATTCCGGTGACGGGGCTATTTTTACATTTCTTACCATTCTGGCAGTGTAGCGCGGGCACAGTTCCCTGTCCTCGATAACGACTTTTGCCATTGTGCTGATATCTCCGCCCGCGTCAGCTCTTACGACCGGCTCGTGCAGTTTAAGCTCCTTGCCGAATGTCGCGGCCGTTTCCCTTGCCAGGCCGATTACGCACAGGCAGTCCGGTCTGTTGGGCGTTATCTCAAACTCAACCACATGGTCGTCACGTCCAATAAGCTTTGCAAAATCGTCTCCCGGTTTGTAATCGCCCTCAAGAATGAGTATTCCGTCCTCAATTGCATACGGGAAATCGTGTTTGGTTACATCCAGCTCCTTTATCGAGCAGAGCATTCCGTCGGAAGGAACACCGCGGAGCGGTTTGCTCTTTATTTCAATGCCGCCAGGCAGAACCGAGTTGTCAAGCGCTGCGGGAACAAGATCCCCCTGTTTTACGTTCTGCGCACCTGTGCAAATCTGTACGGGCTTTTCTTTTCCCACATCTATCTGGCATACCCACATGTGGTCGGAATCCGGATGTTTTTCTATTGAAAGCACTTTTCCGACTTTTACATTTACCATGGTTTTGCTGAGGTCTTCCGTTGCCTCCACTTTAGAACCGGATACGGACATCGCCTCGGAGTACTGTCTGTCTCCGACCTCTTCAAGAGGTAACTCAACAAACTCGTTCAGCCATTTTCTGGATAATTTCATTGTCATTTACCTCCTTTTAGAACTGTTCCAGGAATCTTACGTCATTTTCGAAAATAAGACGCAAATCCGAAATCTTGTACTCGCCGAGAGCAAGTCTCTCAAGTCCCATTCCGAAAGCCCATCCGGAATATACATCCGGATCTATGCCGCAGCCTTCAAGGACCTTCGGATGAATCATGCCGCAGCCCAGCACCTCAATCCAGCCCTCTCCCTTGCAGGTTGAGCAGCCTTTTCCTCCGCACTTGTGACACTGTATATCCAGTTCGCAGCTCGGTTCGGTAAACGGAAAATGGTGCGGGCGGAATCTTGTAACCGTTCCCTCGCCGTATATTTTCTCAACCACGAGGTTAAGCGTTGCCTTGAGATCAGACATCGTAACGCCCTTGTCAATAACCATTCCCTCTATCTGATGGAACATCGGGGAATGGGTGGCATCCACTTCATCCTTGCGGTAAACGCGGCCGGGAGCAATCATTCTAATGGGAAGTTCCTTGGTCTCCATCGCATGAATCTGCATCGGTGACGTCTGGGTTCTGAGTAGAACGCGGCTGTCCTCATCGAAATAAAATGTGTCTGTCCATTCCCTCGAAGGATGTGATTCCTCTATGTTAAGCTTTGTGAAATTGTAATCGGCAAGTTCAACTTCCGGTCCGTCAACTATATCAAAGCCCATACCTATGAAAATGTCTTTAATCTGGTCAAGAACGTTATACATCGGGTGCTTATGCCCGAGATGAACATCCTTTGCCGGCATTGTGACGTCTACCGTTTCTGCTTCAAGCTTGGCCTGCATAATTACCGATGAAAGCGCTTCTTTTCTCTTATCAATTTCGCTTTCGATATCCTCGCGAAGCTTGTTGGCGAGCTGCCCCATTGCTGGTCTTTCTTCCGCGGAGAGGCTCCCCATCTGGCGAAGTATTGCCGTCAGTTCGCCCTTCTTTCCGAGATATCTGACTCTGAGTTCCTCAAGTGCTTCGACGTTTTCCGATTCGCGTATTGCGCTCAAGGCCATTTCTCTTAATTTTTCCATCATTTCTTTCATATTCCGATTGTCTCCTTACCAAACAACAATTTTCCTGAGCACAGGAATCTTGCTGATAATTAATGTCAAAGCTGTTGATATTAGAAACGCGCATATCCCCAAAAGAGGAATCCCAAGTATGGGATTAATACTATGCCCTGTAATGCCGATGCTGGTAAACCATTCTATTACGCCAAGGTGAATCATATATATTCCGAAATTAAGCGGCCTATAAAAACCATTAAGTTTTTCAACAAATTTATTATTTTGAATCTTGTCTCTATTTGCCGATGCGGATGTAAATGCCGCAAATATTAACAGGCATGTTCCCAGGTACATGTTCCCGCTTGCTGTGACTAACTCATTTCTTCTTAACGACATGATGCTGCTGTAGGCCGATAGTCCCACGGATATTACCACTGCGACAATGTATAACATTATTCTCCACTTTTTGGCCATACCGTATTTGTGTAGGTAAAATCCCCCAAGATAATAAATAAGAAGATCCGGAAAATCCAATTTGAGGTCTTTCACCGTACGCTCAATTCCAGGCAAGACGATTTCGACATACTGCATAAGTATCTTGAACACAAATAGTATTGCAAGAACATATAATAGTTGCCGTTTTGTCGCATTTTTGCATAGTATTCTGAGCGGTGGTGTAATAATATACATGCCGATTAACATATATAGGTACCACAGATGAATATGATAATTCCCGGTACAAAGTTTGAGAAAATATCTCCAGATATTTGGCAACAGATTCCCGATGCTGAAATCTTTATACTGAATGAAAAAGTAAATTTCTCCCCAAACAATCAAAAACATCAAAGCTTTAGGAATATATTTCGTATATATCTTTGAAACCGGAATGTCTCTGTCGAGAAGCGTTGCTCCTGTTATCATCAGGAACACTCCCGGTCCCCATCTCAACAGATTGTCATATGTATTGTCGATTACCCACCCGTAATCAAAACCATTGTAGTAAAAATCATACCATGTTTCTGTAGCCGTATGAACAACACATAAGGAAAAACAGCAAGCCAATACTTTAAGTAAATCCAAGTATTGAATTCTATTTTTTTCATTTGACATTGCATTCCTCCAACCTGCAAAAAAGCAAAACGCCCGGAGATGAAAATCTCAGGGCGACAGTAATCGCGGTACCACCTGAATTCCTCAGCATAAATGCCAAGGCGCTCTTTAAATATCAAATTGTGTGCTCTGGGGCGAACCAAGCAGCGACACCTGTAAGGATTTCAGCCACGTCCTTAACTCTCTGGAAGGCGCCTTTATCTGCTATATTCCTCTTCAACGCCCCATTAAATTAACATATTGCAAGAAAAAGTTCAAGTAGATATAATACTTTCAAGATGGAAAGAGATGATAAAAAAATATGAAAAACGAACTTCAAAAAAGAACATGGGCCGAGATATCGTTGGATAATATCCGAAGCAATTACCATGCAATAAGGGCCTGTATTCCTGATAGTTGCCGGTTTCTCGGCGTGGTTAAGGCAGATGCATACGGTCACGGAGCCATTGCTGTATCCAAACTGCTTGAAGAATGTGGAGCCGACTATCTGGCCGTATCGTGTCTGGATGAAGCTCTGGAACTCCGTCAGGGCGGGATTACCCTTCCTATTCTTATACTCGGTCATACTCCTCCCGAATATACCGATGTTCTTATTGCCAACAATCTCACTCAGACCGTAACCAATCTTGCAAAAGCTGAAGAGTATTCCTCCAAAACAATGGAAATCGGAGCTCCTCTCAAAATTCATATCAAGCTTGATACCGGAATGTCCAGATTGGGTTTCCTGTATGACGGAGCTGTGGAAAACGTGTTCAAATCCTGCAGTCTTCCGGGTCTGGTTCACGAAGGCATTTACACTCATTTTTCGGTTTCCGATGAACCCTCCGAAGAAAATGACGCTTACACCCGCATGCAGTTTGATAAGTTCATGACTGTTATTAACGCGCTTGAAGAAAAAGGCATCACATTTGATATCCGGCACTGTGCCAACAGCGGTGCCGTGGTAAATTTCCCGGAAATGTGCCTGGACATGGTTCGCCCCGGTCTGCTTCTTTACGGCTACGGCGGGAACGGAAAAATAGATCTCGCACCGTGCATGCGTTTTGTTACCACAATCAGCACGATAAAACATTATGAGCAGGGAACGGATGTAAGCTACGGCAGGCACTATACAACCTCCAGGCGTACACGAATGGGTGTCCTTTCCGTGGGCTATGCAGACGGACTGCCCCGTGCTTCATCCGGCAAATGTTCATTCAGCGTCTGCGGGGCAAAAGCTCCGCAGTGCGGAAGTATTTGCATGGATATGTGCATGGTGGACCTGACGGACATTCCCGATGCGGCAGTCGGCACCGAAGTTGAATTGTTCGGGCCCGACAATGACATCAACGCCATAGCTAAAGCGGCCGATACAATTTCGTATGAGCTGCTGTGCAGTGTCACGAAGAGAGTCCCCAGACTATACATTTAGTATTTTAGTATTTGAAACTTTGGCTTTAAAGCGCAGAAAACTGCTCTGACAATATTGGTATTTTGGCTATTCACAGCAACATTGAATCACGCTCCGTGAAATATCGCGGAGCGTGATTTAATGTGCAAATATCTATCATCAAATTAAGTGTAGCCCGATTTGAACGAGTTGAAATATTTAATAAGCAGATATATCAGACCTGCCATGACAGCAAAAGATCCGATATACACCGGTCCTGTAATCTGTGTCTGAACATATCTGTAATAGCACAGATATACCCACGCCGATGCGCCTCCCACACATATGAATGCCGGCAGATAACTCAAATCAATAATTGCCAGCGTAAGGGTAAGAATGTCAGCAAAGAAGAAATATCTATCATGCATATGCGGAAGCAGGAAGGGAATTGCCGTAACAAGCAAGACAGCTGTCAAAAACGTATTGAAATCGTTAAGCCTGCTTCTGTTTAAATACGCAAACAGCAGTATTATCAAAGTCAATGCCAGAGCTACCGCCGTCGCGATTTTTGATACAGTACTGACCGCCGTTTCGGTATTGAGAAAAGCGAGTGTGGTCCGCCCCGCATCAACTATTGCGAGCAGCGAAGGGGCATTATACGAATAACCTCCGCCAATGCTTTCCGTCTGAGTAGTGTATAACAGCAGCGACTCAATCACAGGCCTTCCGGAGAGCATTGCCGGAGACATCATGATAAAATAAACAGCCGGGAAAACGAGAAAGTGATACCATCTCACCTTTTTTCTCATCCAGAGGACAGCATACACCGGCATAAGAAAAACGGCCTGAAGTTTGAACGCGAAGGAGGCCGCGATGAAGGCAATTGACAGCCACGGCCTGTCCGAAAGCCCAAAGAATAGTCCAATAATGCCAAGAGAGACGTAAACGGAATCGCACTGTCCCCAGTAGGCGCCATCAGCTATTACCGTGGGCAGAAACAGTACCGCAAAAAAAGCAAACAGTTTGAATTTTGTCTCGGATCTGAACAGCCCCGTAATTTTCATTGCGCCCCAGGCAAGCAGAATATCAAAGAAGATGCTGAACAGCTTAATTGCGAGCAGCCCGTCACCATTTAAATATGAAATAATCGAAAGAAATGTCAAATACGGGATATTGTAGTTTCCCACGGAATCCGCAAGCGCCCCTATTCCGCCGTTCATTTTGTAATGCTCAATCCACTCCGACAGAAAAAGGATATAGTCCTGAGAAACATGGTCAAGGCACATATATCTTGCGGCAAAAGCCGCAATTATCAAAATCGCGGAAACCACCGTTACCGTTGAGTTCTCAAGAAGCTCTTCTCTCTTCAAAAGCACAAAGCATGCAACAGCATATATTATCAGCACAATAATTGTAATGGTCATACCTGAATTATACCTTTTTTCACTTTAATAGCAATTGATTTTTACCGTCTGCATTAACAAAAGCAATCGTTGATATGGCTGTATAATTCAGTCTGATTTGTCCGATTTGCTTCTTCAATTGCAAATTTATTACGCTACATACCGGCACCCTTTATTTTCTTTTCAAAAAACATAATTCTGATTATTACCGCTTTGGGGGATTGTGTATGCTTGAAAACTCAGTTCATTCAAAGCAAAAGTCTTGTTTTTCCAGCCTGTATTTTGCAAAAATATACATAATAAAATAAGCAAAAACATCCCGAGGTGCAATCCCCGGGATGTTCCTATATGCAAAATTCGGCCCGATTTTAACCTGCCGAAAGAGCAGGTGGGTCATCTAAGTTCTGTTTCGCGGCTTCCAACGTCGGCTCTTTGGCCGGAGGCCTGCCATCCGCAGACTCAAGTCAATGTCCCTTATTAGTAGTGTAGGTTCAAATGGGCCGAGGCATAAAAGGCTGTATGTTATTCCTCGTCGCCGTAGAGAATGATCATGAAATGCTCATATACATCATTAAGTTCTGCTTCACTCTCGATATCATCAAAGAATGTTTCTCCGTTTTCATCTTCAGTAATTTCAAGAATCATCATTCCGAAATCGGGATCGTCTTCACTTACACCATATGGCAGAAAAGCACCGTACGTTTTGCCTTTATATTCCATGGTGTCCAAAACCTCAAGCGTGAATTCCTCACCGCTGTCGTCAACGATGGTTATTAAATCATCACCATATTCATCACTCATATTAATATGCTCCTAACTAAAAGTTTACTCCGAATTGTTTATTTAGTTCTCCGTCGGGAATAATCTGAATATTCATCGGCCTGTCTGTTACTTTAAACCTATATAAGGCTTTTGACAAGGGTTCTCCCAAATTCATGTGCTGTGGCCAGTTGTATTCGGGATCGTCAAGCGACTGTATTACATGCACGGCAACATCCGTATTTCCCGAATTATCAGCATCAGCGACCTGCTTTACAACATATTCGGAAATGGCGAGGCAAGTCTTGCTGTCAATCGATTCGCAATAGGAATCCGAGAAAGTACGTCCCTGCGTATTTGTAAGAGAAAAGATCAGCGCAGCCAGTGCCGCAATTACCCACGGCTCCGCATCCCGGATATTTGAAAGCAGTTTGGCCAAACCTGCAGCCGACAGAAAAATCAGATAAAATGCAATACCGAAAATAACTTCCGTACGGCAAATGTAGTGAGGCAGCACCTTGGCGCACAGCAGAAACAGGTAAACCGTTGTTATCACAAAGGAGCAACATACCGGAACGACAAGTCTCTTCTCGTCGGCAGTCTGCCTTTTCAGCACTGCTCTGACAATTGGGATAACAAGCCCCGCAAATAGAATAATCATAAACGGTATGTTCAGCTGTCTCAAAAGCGGCATAGGATTTGGCATTCCGTTCAGCGAAAAGCTTGAAAGCGCGCTCTGTCCGCCGGATGCATCTCTGCCCCTGCCTCCGACAGCATCAATAATAAGCGAAAGCATCCACAGAAAGTCTATCAATATGAAATCAAACTGTTTTATGACTGTCTTTTTGAAAGATTCTTTCTTGTTCTTACCGTCTATCAGTCCTGATACTATCATGCAGAAAGCATATGCCGCGGATACTATGCTTCCAAACTGATTGGAAAACACTGCGAAGTACACTGCCGCATAAAACAGTATTCTGGCAAATGCATTCCTTTCGCGCTTGCGAATCATCAGATACATAACAAGAGAGCAGTTTATTACCGCGGACATAAGATAATAGTAGCAGCAGGACGCATTGGTTGACATGAAAAGGTGTAGGTTGCCGCTGTCTGAAGACCGGAAGATGAGAAAATGCAGAAGCAGGAAAACCGCCGACATCCATTGGGCGGATATTACCGGCACACTGAGTCTCTTTTCAAGCACCTTGGAAAACAAAAACTGATAAATCACTACAAGTATACTGAGCACCGTTCCGATTACGAGACTCTCAGCTCTAACGAACCCCAAGCTTGGAAAAACCGCGTTCAGTCCGCCGGCCACAAAGCCGGAAACCGGATAGAAAAGCTCTGGAAACACTCTTGACGGATTCCAGTAGTTTGGAAGGGGCAGCGGAAGCCTCAGCACCACAATGTTGCCCCAGTCATCGTAGTCCAGCAAAACCTGCGGGTGTAAAAATACAAAAAATACAAACAGTCCTGCGAACGAAAGTATATAGAATATTGCCGTATGTGTTTTTTCCATGCTGTTTTTCTGCATATGGTAATTATAACATGACTATAATTTACGGCAAGTGAGAATTAACATTTTCTTATTATTCTCGCTATATCTCTTTTTAGCGATGTATGGTATAATCATTGCCGTATTTTTGATATTTTCCGGTGTTTCATGAAACAAAAATTCACTCTTTTCAAAACTAAAGAGCGTATTTCCCAGTTCGGAATCCCCGTGCTGATAATTACACTAATTTATCTTGTGGGCATCTCGTCAATAATCCGTGCGGATTATGATTATATTGACGATATGGGACGCATAAGTCAAGGATATCTGGCATGGTCCGAATTTGGACGTTATCTTTCAGACTTTTTATCGACTCTGATACATACCCGGCGATATATGTCTGACATTTCTCCACTCACACAGACAATCGCCTGTGCCGTCGTTGCAACAGCTGCCGTAATTCTTCTTTATACATTTACTAATAGAACCCGCTTTTCCGTATACGAATATATAGCTGCTACAATTCTTGCTCTGAATCCTTATTTTCTTGAGTGTTTATCCTACAAATTTGATTCTCCTTTTATGGCCCTGTCAATCTTAGGAGCAGTGTTCCCTATTCTCTTTCGCTGTTCCAAGCCAATCATTTATTTTTTAAGTGTTTTTATCGGGACCCTTGTTGTTTGCACAACGTATCAGGCGGCTCTAGGGATATTCCCAATTATTGTTATCTTTGTTATCTTTGATAATTGGAACAGCAAGAAATACTCGTCCAAAAATGATCTGGTTCAGTTTGTTCTTTATTCCGCACTTCCCTATGTTATCGCTATTCTCGTCTTCAGATTCTTTCTCATGAAATCTTTCGGAGAATATGTTGACACATCTATTCCCAACCTCAAGGATTTTGTTCCAAATTTCTTTGCAAATCTCAACTTATATTACTCCTGCATTTTTTCTGATTTCAAAAAATCATGGCTTATTTTAATTGGCTTGCTTATTGTATCTCTTATCTATGTTTTACTGAAAGGTAGTCGTCAAAACGTCCTACTTGCATTCTTTGCATTGGTAGTATGCATTTTGATGTCACTTCTACTCTGTTTTGGAGTTTATCCAATTTTTACCGATTCAATATTTGTGCCTAGAGCAATGTATGGTTTTAGTACGTTTCTCGCCGTGGCAAGCATCATGGTCGCCCGTGGTAAGGAATTCAAGATTGAAAAGCTCGTTCCAGTTTGTCTGAGTTGGGTATTCTTTGTTTTCTGTTTCACCTATGGCAATGCTCTCGCCGCGCAGGACAGTTATACAGAGTCCAGGGCCAAAGCTCTTATTGCGGATTTAAATACACTTGACTCATTTAAAGATGGTCCGTGTGCCGTTCAGCTTGATGGTTCTATCGGTCTCGCTCCGTCAGTTCAAAATACTGCTGCAAACTGCAAAGTGCTGGAAAAGCTTGTTCCGCAGACTCTTTCCAGCAGTTACTGGTTCTGGGGTGGTTACCGCCTGTATTATTATTATGGTCTGGATATAGGCAGAAATGTTGAAATTGATATGACACAGCTTGATTATGATATCGTATTAGACTCACCTCTGCACACAATCAAGAGCGACGGAGCTAAAAATTTTCTTGTGATATTAAAATAATCTTTCAGAAAGGAGGCCGTCCGGTTTATGGTTGAAAAAATACCGCCCGAAGAACGTTTATCTGAAAATGAAGTAACGTCCTTGGCTGATGACAGCAGAAAAATCAGCCTTGATAAAAAAGCAAAAAAAAATTTCCTAAAAGCAGCGGACAAAACCATGTCTGTTACAACCGGCGTGCTTTCCACCGTTCTCAGAATCATTGGAATAACGTTTCTCGTATTAGTTCTTGCCGGAATCATTTTTGCGTGCATCTTTGCTTTCTACGTAAAGACCTGTCTCACACCGGAACTTGATGTTTCGCTCGACGATTACCGTCTGAATCAGTCCAGCACCATATGGTATCAGAATCCGAGCGGGCAGTGGACCGAGCTTGTTAATCTTACAGGCCGTGAAAAGCGTGTGTGGGTCGATTATAACGATATCCCGAAATACATGGAGCAGGCAGTTATTGCGATAGAAGACAAGCGCTTTTACGACCATAAAGGTGTTGACTGGTACAGAACAGCCGGTGCTTTTGCCGAAATGTTTGTCACAATGTCAAACAGTTACGGCGGCTCCACAATCACTCAGCAGCTAATCAAAAATCTGACCGGACAGGACGAAATAACCGTTCAGAGAAAGCTTAATGAAATCTTCGGTGCTCTTGAGCTTGAAAAGAAGTATGACAAGCAGGAGATTATTGAATGGTATCTCAATGCAGTCTATTTCGGTGAGGGCGCATACGGTGTTCAGACGGCTGCCCACACTTATTTTGCAAAAGATATTTCCGAGCTGTCGCTTGCGGAATGCGCGGCGATTGCCGGCATTACCAACAAGCCCACATATTATGACCCGTTTTACAACGAGCAGAACAACAAGGAACGTCAGGAAACCATTCTGCGAGAGATGTACAATCAGGGGTATATCACATATGACGAGTATAAGGCCGCCTGTGCGGAAGAACTCGTGTTCTCGAGAAGCCCGGATGACGAATACAGCACGCAGAACATATACTCCTACTATCAGGAAACCGTAATCAACGATGTCATTGCTGATTTAATGAAAATCAAGGGTTTGAGCGAATCTGCAGCACGTCAGCTGGTATTCAACGGCGGTTACAACATCTACAGCTTCTTTGATCCCTCCATTCAGCAGTATGTCGACAATATATATCAGGATCTCAATCAGATTCCGAAACTCGGCGGTTCACAGCAGCTTCAGAGTTCTATTGTTATTATGGATCCGTACACGGGCGCTGTAGTTGCACTGTCCGGAGGTGTGGGGCAAAAAACCATCAATTTCGGTCTAAACAGGGCAACGCAGACCCAGCGTTCTCCCGGTTCCTCCTTCAAGCCGCTTTCGGCTTACGGCCCTGCAACTGAACTCGGGTATATTACCCCGACCACTCTTGTAAACGACTCCCCGGCGATAAAACTAACTGGCACAAGTTGGTACCCGCGCAACGACAGCGGAGCAAACTACGGTTACATGACTATTCTTGACGCTATTACGGCATCCATAAATACCGTGGTCGCACAGATAGTCGATAAACTCGGTCCTGAAACTAGCTACAACTATCTCATTAACAAGCTCGGAGTTACAAGCCTTGTTCCCGACGACTGCGCTTACGCCCCGATGGCTCTCGGTCAGCTTACCAACGGTATCACCGTTCGCGAAATGGCGGCGGCATACTGTTCGTTCGTAAACGACGGTGTATTTACCAGCAGCCGTACTTATTCACTCGTAACCGACAAAGACGGCAATACCGTTATTGACAATTACCCGAGCACGATTCAGGCCTGGTCTCCAAACACAGCCCATATAATGACCTATATGATGGAAAATGTCGTAAATCACGGCACCGGTACAGAGGCAAATTTCCGCGGCATGGCGGTTGCTGGAAAAACCGGAACTTCGGGAGAATACAATGACAGGTGGTTCGTAGGTTGCACTCCTTATTATGTTGCAGCCGTATGGACAGGATACGATATTCCCGGACGTGTCAATACCGGCAGCAACCCCGCTGCAGCATTATTCAAAAAAGTAATGCAGCCGGTTCACGACGGACTTGAGTACAAATCATTCACATATCCGTTTATCGGCGAAAACACCGGCATCTTCGGTGTGACGGAAGAGGATCTGCTCGGCACTCCGACCGCGGATGGAAACGACAAGGAGCCCGTTGTCGTTCCGGAAGAAGAACACACTTATGTTTATACTGAGCCGGTTTCGACCGCGCCCATTACCAATCCGGAAGGAATTATCATTTTCGGATGACTAATATGAAAAGAGGCTTTAAGAATGGCAAAACTTGAATACAAGGGGCATCCCCTTCAGAGAAAAGACAACTTTATTTATTACGGAAGCTTTGCTGACAAATACATCGTCATGCTCCAGGTGCTTGAAAGCAAAAAAATGAATGATCTGGATATTGCCACAAAAGTATCCGTGCAGCTTCAGCTTACTGATCCCTCCGTCAAATCCAAGGACAGAATAGTCAAAAAATCTGAAAAGGAGAGTCTGTACTCTGCAATGGATCTTGCCGAGGTATGGCTTGATCGTGCACTTTCGGCAGGCTGATTTCTTTTGAGCAGGAAAATACTAAAAACGCTTTTTGCATCATTTGTAGTTGCTTCGTTTCTAACGGTTCCGGCTTTCGCCCAGAGCGGTGCCGTAACCGCCAACTATGTTAATATGCGAAGCGGCCCGGGTATGAATTACGAAATTGTTGACTGCCTTGTCAAAGGCACCGTCATAAACATTGCAGATACTTCAAACCCTTCATGGTATGCAATCAGCTATAATGGTCAGGACGGCTATATGTCCAGCGATTACATTAGCATAATCGATGATCTTGTAATCTTTGCGGCACCCACTCCAGTACCGGATACCGAAAATGATTCCGTGGTTTCAGTCCCCTCAGGCTCGACTGCTCCGATTGCTATACCTTCTCCCGACGTTCCATCTTCTCCGGCGCCCTCCGCCACACCAGAAGTCACGCCGTCCCCGTCTGAGGAGATATCGGTTGTTATTTCCAGCGGCAATGGCAGAATCGGAGGCGACTACGTCCGATTCCGCACGGGACCCGATACGACATTCACGATTATCGCAACATATAACCGCGGTCAGCCGCTCACGATTCTCGGCACTGCTTTTGACTGGACTAAATGTTCAATAAATGGGCAGGAGGGTTTTGTTTTCAGCAAATATGTCATCAATGACAGCTCCTCTGTATCATCCACTGATGAGAAACAGCCCGAAACAGCTTCCGTCAGTTCTGAAGCCGCCCAAACCGACATCGTAATAAAAACAGAATCAAAAAGCGGATACATCAGCGGAAACAATGTCCGTTTCCGTTCGGGACCGTCTTTGATGGCCTCAATAATAGGGGAGTTCTACTATGCCAACGCTGTCACCATTACCGGAACATCCGGTGACTGGACGGCTGTAAACTACAACGGAAAAGACGGCTTCGTCTACAGCCAGTATGTCAAGGAAGGCAGTTATTCCGTTCCATCCTCTGATTCCGGCAGTGCAGTATCGGATTCCAACGGAGCAACCGGCCAGGATGTAGTAAACTATGCGATGCAGTATCTCGGCTGCAGTTACAAATGGGGCGGAACATCTCCGGACACAGGCTTTGACTGTTCAGGCTTCGTCTGGTATGTATACAACCATTTCGGCTATATCCTTAACAGGGTTGCCGCGGATCAAGCTCAAAACGGCAAAGCTGTAAGTTCCGACTCTCTCCAGCCCGGTGACATCCTTTGTTTTTACTCAAACGGCAGCATCACCCACAGTGGCATATACATCGGCGACGGAAAATTTATTCACTCCGCAACGTCAAATACAGGTGTAATTGTTACCGAATTATCCGGAAACTATTGGAGCCGAGGATTCGATGCCAGGCGAATAATCAACTGAATAAATTGCTGCAGGGTATCAAGTATAAATATAGCTTGCTATCCTGCAGTTTCTGTTTGAATTTTTTATTATTAATCGCCGTTATATTAATATTATATATTTATATTTAAAAATATTTCTAATACAAAATCATAATAATAGCATTTCAAACTTTCATATGTTAAAATTCAAAACAACACAAACTTTTTTGGGTTAAACTATAAACAACTGCCTTTTTTATCTATAATCACTCAGCAATAGGAGATACCTGTCTTCGTGGATAGCAATAACGGTACATCAAAAAAAATATTATCTTTAATCGGTTGTATTATATCATCAATTGCATTCGTGTTTTTCGCTGCACGTGGGAATTATGATTATGGCATTTTTGATATCCGACTAATTTCGCGGTTAATTTTGGGGATTTTGCTTGGATTGATAACCTTCTCATGCCGGAAAATCATTCGGTCATCAAGCAAGTGTAGTAAAATAGTATATTTAGGGTTATCAATCGCATGCGCATATTTCCTGATAAAACCATTTTTCAATACACATTTGTATTCGGTATTTGTCCAAAACACCGCAGAAGCATTCAAGTTAGAAACCACCTTTTTCAATTGGATGTATTGTGTAATGGTAGCTGTTGTAGCGATACCATCGATTTTTGCAATTATTATCCTATTATTAAAATGGATTTCCAGCCTGCCAAATACACTTGATTTTCGAAAAATAATAACTGAATTTAAGACCACACCAAAGGCATTCTCAATTTGTTTCGTAAAGGCTGTTTCAATAGTCGCAATATCTGCACTTATTGGTTTTTGTCTTATTGCCCTTTCTTTGCGCATCCCGACCACGTTTCTTGAAAAGAACATGGCACCTTCCGCTTATACATTATTGAATGACGATTTGAATGGCCCTCTTTCCCCGAATTCGACGAGCTTGATAGATACCTTTACGGATTCAATCATTCTTTTGGAATCCGCAGATGACACGAATGACTCGTTAATACGTAGAGCAGCACTCATCTACATGAATTCTGATGGAGCAAACAATCTTGACTCTTTGGTACTAAAATACATTGTGGGCTCAAAAGTTGCTGAAATTTCTTCATATCCGAGATATTGGCATGGCTTCATCATTACGGTAAAACCTTTACTATCAATAATGGACCTTGACGGAATCCGAACTCTAAATTATGTGCTCCAGATTTCTATTATTGCCTTTATTGTATTATTGATGTGGAAGCAGGGGTGTCAGGGGTACATAGCACCTCTTATAATATCCTATTTGATGCTTATGCCACAGGCGATTGCAAAATGTCTTCAGTATGCAACGTGTTTCTACATTTCTTTTGCAAGTATTGCGTTTATGTTGTTGCAATGCAATAAAGAACAGCATAAACGCAAATGTTGGATAACGTTCCTTATCATTGGTATTTTGACTGCCTATTTTGATTTCCTTACATATCCACTGGCAACTTTTGGATTCCCAGCTGTAACCTACCTAATCACTTCAAAAGGCACTTCATCAGAAGATAAAATAGTATCAATAATAAAATTTGGCTTTGCATGGATTTTTGGCTATTTAACAATGTGGGCAAGTAAATGGATTATTGCATCTGTTATCACGGGAGAAAATATTATATTAAATGCCTTCCAGACTATTAGCTTTAGAACATCACATTCTATTGAAACCCGACACATTTCGCTATTGGAAGTAGAAATTGCTAATATTAGGGCCTTTCTATTTACGCCAATAACAAAGATAATGTCTGTATATATCCTATTATATTCCTATTTGTTCCTGCGCAAAGCATCGTTTGGTCGCAAAGACTATAATCAAATCGTAATGCCATATTTGCTAATAATGGCAATTCCCATCTTGTGGTTTGCAATTGCCACAAATCACACTTATATGCACGCATGCTTTACAAATAAAGTGTGCGCTATTGCGGCTTTCTCTATTATGAGTATGCTCGTGAACCTTTGTAACACCAACAAATATTTAGAACCCAAAGATAGTTAGTATTTTAAAACTTGCTATAAACCAATTCAAAGAGAAAACAAACGCGAATAAGAATTAGATTGTCAGTGATTTCATTTACGTCCACATCTATTTTTTTGCACATTTTTCTTATGTTTCAAAACAAATGATATTTTTTGAGGGAAGCGCAAAGGCCTCCCTCAATGTTTATATTCTATATTTACGATTGTCAGAATCTCAGCAAAAATTCTTCTAGTCTAGTATAGCAGAAATCTTCTGCAACTCTGTGCATTGGTGGCTCAACCATTCTTTTCAGGCAAAAAGCGTTTCCTTTGTTTTACTTCTGTAGCCTCCAGGACACCTATAAACAAGAATATTGGTTTATATGTATTATTTCATAGGTGTGAAATTTTCTCTTTGAAGAGTAAGATTAGGGTTGTAGTACGGATCTCCATCCGTCATTTCCTTTTTGTAAAGTTCAATAAACCGCTTCTTTTCTTTTTGGGCACGTTCAAGGTTTTCCGGAATACAGTCACTTTTTCTGCTCAGCGATTCATAATGCCATGCCTCAGCAAAGGGCGTCCAAACATTTACATATCCTGCATTTCCCAGTCTCATGCAAAAGTCCATATCATTCAATGCTATCTCGAAATTCTCGTCAAAGCCGCCTACTTCGAGATATTTCTTTTTGCTTACCATCAGACAGGCTGCCGTTACGGCGGAATAGTTCTGGGCAATTACAAGTCTATTCAAATACCCGTATTCATCGCGTCCGAATCTTTTGAACGCATGACCAGCCATGTCCCGTATGCCTATTACGGCTCCTGCATGCTGAATCGTACCGTCCGGATAATACAGCTTTGCGCCTACCGCTCCCACATCAGGTCTTTGAGCAAACATGAGCATCTGCTCAATCATGTCTTCGCTGATTATTTCAACATCATTATTCAGCAGAAGGATATATTCGCCTTTTGCCTTACTAACCGCAAAGTTGTTGATTTTAGAATAGTTGAATTTTTCCTTGAACTCAGCCACGCACTGTACGGAACATTTATCAAGCGCATCCCGGTAATAGTCAAACGTGGTTTCGTCCGTACTGTTGTTCTCGGCAATTATTATCTCAATATTTCCGTATGTGCATTTTCTGATTGATTCCACACATCTTTCAAGCTGGTGCGCATTGTCTTTGTTGGGAATAATAATGCTCACGAGAGGATTGCCATCTATTTTGTAGCTGATTCTGTATGTGCCTTTTGCAATGCCGTCAAGGACATCCCCCTTCAGGTCAATTCGTTGAAGGTGATTTCTGATTGCGATTTTGTCTTCTTCAACATTTATGTCAACGCTTTGTTTTTCAAAATATAGCTTCTTAGGTATTCTAACAGATTTTTCACAGATTTCACTGAGCTTCAATATAAGATCATAGCAGTTTTCCCATTTAAAATTCAGTTTCTGTCCAAGTTCCCTCTTAAAAAAAGGATGTTTAATATAGTTCGTACTTCTCAACGTATCCGGAGCAAACCCAGGCTTATATTCCTTGTTAACTGCATATCTCACACTTTCGTCAAACACGAAAACATCCGAATACAGAAAGTCCGCTCCCGTTTCTTTTATAGCATTTACAAAGCAGGAAAGCCCATCTGGTCTAAGAAGATCTCCCGCATTCATCAAAAGAATATAATCTCCGTCTGAAGAAGACATGTCCGAAGCGTCAAGCACTTCATAGTTGGAATAATTCTGATTCCGTATGCTTTCTACGGTCCTGGCCCGTTCAACTTTATTACGGTAATCCGTTATTGCAACGCTTATTCTAATATCATGATTGCCTTCGCACTCGCAGTCACATATCTCATATTCGTCATTAATGCCTCTAAGGCGCCGTTCACCTGCTATTCTTTCATACCTGTCCAGCAGTTTTCTGGCGATTTCTCCAAAGGAACTATTATTTAGTTTTGAGTATCTCAGTTTTTCTGCTTTCACTGTAAAAAATACCTTTTCAATGTACTCGCACAAATTGTAATGTTTTAAAGCAGTTCCTTTATCACCGGGATGAGTTTTAGGACATATGTTGACGCTATGCCCAGAACAAGAGCGCAGAACAACCAGATTATCGTCGCCCAGTATGGTCCGAAATTATGGGAAATTAAAAAAGTATAAACCCCATTTGTACTTTCAGTAAGGATTTCCTGCAAAAGATAAACCCCGAAAACACAGCCTGACACATTTTTTAAAATATCTGCCGCCTTCTCACTCCACGGATGCTTTTCAAACAAAGCTTTCACCGCAAGGAATACGGCAGCCGTAAAGAAAGGTGCAAACGTATATCCGAACTGCATCAAAGGCTCCGGTGACTCTGTTCCGCTCTTTAACTTTATATTTGTAAGGAGCATCTCGGCGATAACAAAGGCCAACCCGGAGATAATCAAGACCGGCATCGCTTTTGCGTTTTGAAGCTCATCACTTGTTCTGCAATGCATATAGTATCCGAAAAGCGGGTAGGCAAACACATCCAGTGCAGCAAAAAAAGCCACTCTGAAATCTGCATTTATCAGATTGTTGTCTCGCCATGCGAAAAACTGGAATACCGGCAGCATTTTAAACAGGAAATAGATAATCAGCAGATACAGAAAATCCGTATTGGTCATGCTTTTCGCGAGTTTTCTCAGAAACGGAAGCATAAACAGAAAAGCCAAATACGCATACAGATACCAGAGATGGCTTGAATGCCCGAACGAAAGCAAACCGTCAACAAAAAATCTTAGGTTCAAAGCGCTTAGATTTGTTCTGATTCCGTAGACATAGCAAACCGCTGAAAAAACCACAAGCGCTGCAGCATATTTCAGTATGCGTTTTTTTAGAAGTGTTCCGTAGCTTTCCTCCCGGTTAAGAAGAAGCGCTCCGGATATCATGAAAAACATCGGTACGCCGAGATATGACAGCACAGTTGATGCAAGGTAAAACCAGTATCCGCTCTTTCCGAAATAATCCGGGAAATAGACTCCGTTATGAAAATACAGTATGCAGAATATCGCGAGTATCTTCAGTACGGAAATATAAGTATATTTTGCAGATTTATCCATTACCCTTCACCTTTAGCAACCCGATATATTCTTTAATATTAAATTCCTTGATCTTTTCGTCTTTCTTAAGATACAGAGGGTGATGCGGGTGTCCAGCTTTGGAACAATTCCCGGCGCAGTACCATCGCGCATCATGTCTTTCTCCTATGGAAATCATTTCACTCACCATATCAGGAAGATATGGCCGTTTTTCAATAATTGTCCCCCATGCTGCCCACAGAGCCGGCTGCTTTATTTCATCAAGTAGTGAGTCAAATGCCTCCATATTTTTTCTGTGAAGACCCATATCCGGTATAATATGCATATCATTCGGATCCGTAGCCCGCTGAGCATACACATTGAACATGATAAAACTGTCAAATCCGTTGCCGGAAGAAATCCTGTCAACGGATTTTAATGTATTGTCAAGCCTGTCCGGTTCTGCCGTTGAGGGATTGATACCGATACATATAAGCGGCCTGACACCGCGAGTACCCAGAATATACCTGTAGTCGGTATAAAAGTCCGGCACATATATCCATTTTTCTCTGTCATAACCACTCATGCAAACAATATGCGTATCAGCAGCGGAAGAGTCAGCATGCTGAATATGGTTGTGACCATAATTGCCTTTGAAGCGTATTCCACGTCATATCCGTACTTTATGGATAACGGAGTCACTATGGAACCGACAGGACAGCCTGCCATCACCGTACAGGTAAGTACAAGCGTCTGATTGTCCGTCAGGCATCTGACTATGAGGAATGTCAATATCGGCGCAACAATCAGCCTGACCAGTACAAAATAGTAATTTCGCTTTTCAGCAAAAGCAATAGCCGGATTAATTGAACCGAGCGATGCGCCAATAACTATCATTGACACCGGCACAGTCGCAGCTGATACCGTCGCAAAGAGTTCGGAAACCAGTTTCGGAACCGGCAGGTTCAGTAGGAATATCAAAAGCGAGGCTATTGATGCCACCAGACATGTGGAAATCATATCTTTCATATGTATTTTGGAGTCTGCCATACCCCGCTTCAGTTTCCATATTCCGTAAGTGTACAGAATAATATTGTAAGGTATGCAGCTCATACCGATATAAAAAACCGCTTCGCTTCCGCACACGGCGGAAGCAATAGGCAACCCCACAAACAGAGTGTTCGTAACCGCCAAAATAATTTCCGTCTGTGCGGAATTCTTCTCTTTCCTGAACGGTGCTGAAAAAAGAAACGCAAGAGTATACGTAAGCACGATCACAAGCGTGACCATTAAAAATGCCTTGCCGAACTCTTTTGAGGAAATCTCAGGCCTGCTTCCGAGCACGGAATTCACAATGCTTGCGGTAATAAACACATTAAGAAGCAGCGCGCTTGCGCTTTTTGTAAACTCTGTACCCAGTATTTTCTTTCTTGCCATAAAAAAACCTATGGCAAGAAGGACAATAAATATAACAATCTTTGTCAGAAGTGCGGAAAAATTCATCAGCTACCTCAGATATGGAGAATCATCTTTGCGATAAAGATATAAATAATTAGCGATACGGCGTCGGTAAGCGTTGAAATAAGCGGATTGGCCATAACCGCAGGGTCTAGACCGATTCTTTCGGCTGCTATGGGGAGCATGCTGCCTATAACCTTGGCAAACATTACAATAAAGACAACCGCAAGGGAAACTGTTGCCGCCACGCTTACAGTAACCGCGGGATTGTTTAGAAGAAGTCCATCCACAAGGAGCATTTTTACAAAATTAACCGCTGCAAGCGTCAGCCCGCACATTATGGATACTCGCCATTCCTTCCAAAGAACCGCGAGTGCATCCTTCGGCTCGACATCTCCCAGGGAGAGGCTTCGGATAACCGCCGTCGCCGCCTGAGCGCCGGAGTTTCCTCCGGTTCCCATGAGCATGGGGATAAACGCTATCAGTACCGCCTGGGTCGCAAGCTGATCCTCGAAATGCGTAAGAATCATGGAAGTTAGTGTCGCGGAGAGCATAAGGAACATCAGCCACGGAATTCTTCTCTTCCATATTTCCACCGTTCCGGTACGGTCATACGGCTTGTCACCTGGCAGAATACCGGCCATCTTTTCGATGTCTTCCGTGGTCTCCTGCTCCATAACGTCAATGATATCGTCGACCGTCACTATACCGACAAGCCTGTTTTCGGAATCAACCACCGGCATCGCCATAAGGTCGTAATCTGAGAATTTCTCGGATACTGATTCCTGGTCTTCAAGCGTGGTTGCGAAAACCACATTGGTATCCATAAGGTCACCCACTATTGTCTCGTCATTCGCAAGAAGCAGATCCTTAACGGATACGACACCTTCAAGAGTCCTGTCCTTCGCGGTCACGAAGCAGGTGTATATGGTCTCCTTGTCTTCGCCCGTCTTCCTGATTCTCGCAAGGGCCTGACTCACGTTCATGGTCTTCTTGAGATCGACGTATTCTGCCGTCATAATGCTTCCGGCAGAAGAATCTGGGTATCTCAGATACTGGTTGATAAGCTGTCTCGTGCCGGGCTTCGCAGTGCGCATAATACGCTTTACAATATTCGCGGGAAGCTCCTGCGCCATATCAACGGCATCGTCCAAATACAGATCTTCCACAATATGTGAAAGCTCCGTATCGGTCATCGCATTTATTATCCGCTCCTGTTCCGGAGCTTCAAAATTCGCAAAAACGTCCGCAGCAATTTCTTTGGGCAACAATCGGAAAACTACCGGCATTCGGTTTTCATCAATTGTTGAGAGGAACTCGGCTATATCGAACTCGTTCATTTCGGCAAGCTTTTCCTTCAGCTGCTTTTTGTCCTTCTTTTCCAGCAGTTCATTCAGCTCATCGGTCTTTTCCTCGACAATGGCGTCATACGCATCAAAATCGGGATCAACTTCCGGACTTTCAATTTCCTGCTCAAGTTCGGTCATTTCCTTTTCTTCCATCTCTACACCCCCTTACTGCAGAATTAATATATAAATATAAATAGATTATTCCAGGCTTTTCAGATACTCCTCCAGCGTGACGCCCCTGTCGGTAATTTCTTTCGCCGCATTTATTCCCACATAGCGGTAGTGCCATGGTTCAAAAACTATTCCCGTTATCTTTGAACTGTCCTCAGGATATCGCAGAATGAAACCGTATTTGTAGCAGTTTGCCATTAGCCATCTCTGGGTATTCGTGTACATCTGGTAGGTATCGAGTTCCGTATAGAATTCATCGATAATATCTACCGCAAACCCCGTCTGATGTTCGCTTGTCCCGGGCACCGCCACCTCTCTGGCGGCTTCGGAATAAACATCCTCCAGAGAAACCGTCCCAGTCTGCAGAAGCCTTTCCATTTTGTCCTGGAAAAGCATTTCCTGATACTCCTGCGTTCTGTATGCGGAAATCGGAACCGGAGCCCTGTCATATGAGGCCTTGCAGTCCTTTATCATGCTGGCAAGCGCCGATGCTCCCCGCTCGTCGAACTGCTTGTCGTCACCGATATCCACAAGTCTCGCCTCATAACCCTCCGGTAGAGGATTTGATGAGTTGACAAGCATTAGGAGCTCCTTCTTGTCATTTTCAATCATCGATTTCATCAGCACCGTTCTGGTATTTTGTTCCTGGGTCTGTGCATCCGATTCGGATTTTTCAATATTTCTTCTCTCCGCTTCGGCAAAGGCCCTGATACTTATTTCCGTCGAAGCGGAAGAAAGTTCCCTCTCTGTTTTCAGCTTTGAAAAAACCAGAAACAATATCGCCGCTGCCAGAATGAGGAACAGCACCATGCCTAAAATGAACAGCGCCGTCAGTTTTTTACTGTTAGATTTCTGCATTAAAACTCCTCGTCGAACTTATAGGACAAATCCTCTTTAAGCTCTATCTTTTCTTCCGAACCCTTCATCATTTTGGAAATATCCGGAATATGTCTTAGAAGAACCGCTGCCGATGTAAGCGCAGTAAGTATAAGCTGGATCTGCACGTCAAGCATCAGGACGGCTATGACGGCCATTGAAACCGCAGCAACGATTGTGGCCAGCGACAGCCTTTTGCTGAGTATCAGAACCGCAACCGCGGCGATTGCCGCAACCACTCCCAGCGCCGGGGCAGTCCACATTCCCGCCATAATCAGCGCAATGGTTGCGTGACTGCCCTTGAGATTGTAGAAAATCGGCCAAAGCCTTCCTATAACAAGGCAGAATCCCGCAAAAGCGCAGCCCTCGGTAAAATGTCCTTTTGAAATCAGCAGCAGGCCGCCGATAACAATAGGTATTGTATCTTTAATAAGTTCAGTTCCGAGCAGGGCAAGTATGCCTTTTATTCCGTACACCCTTCTGAAATTGGATATCCAGTTGTTGCCTTTTCCAAGTTTCCTCAGGTTTGTATGGAACACAAAATTTGATGCCAGCACAAGCGTATCCATACTGCCGATTCCGTAAGCTATAACGGCGGCAGGTATTAAAAGCAGTATATAAGCTACCATTTACTCCGTGTCGCCTTTCTGTCGGATAATCATTCTTATGGGAGTTCCTTCAAGTCCGAATACTGATCTTATCTGATTTTCGATATACCGCTGATAAGAAAAATGGAACAGTTCCCTCTTGTTGCAGAAAATGACGAATGTCGGCGGGCGTATTCCCGTCTGCGTCATATAGTATATCTTCAGTCTTCTGCCCTTGTCAGTCGGCGGCTGTACTCTCGCCTGGGCATCGGCAAGAACATCGTTGAGCATTCCGGTTGTAATTCTCATAGCCGACTGGTCGTTTACATAGTTAATTAGCTCAAAAAGTCTTTCCGTACGCTGACCTGTAAGTGCGGAAATGAAGATGACGGGCGCATAGGACATAAAACTTAAATCCCGCATGATGTCCTTTCTCATCTTCTCCATGGTTCCCGTTTCTTTGTCCACAAGGTCCCATTTGTTCACGGCAATTATGCAGGCTTTTCCCGACTCATGGGCAAGACCCGCAATTTTTGTGTCCTGATCTGTCACGCCGTCTCTTGCGTCAATCATGATGATGCAAACGTCGGCACGTTCAACCGCGAGCTGCGCGCGCATTACGGAAAACTTTTCGACCCGCTCCTCGACTTTACTCTTTCTTCTGATTCCGGCCGTATCTATGAGCAGATACCTGCCGTATTCGTTTTCAAACTCGCTGTCGACCGCATCTCTGGTTGTGCCCGCAACATCGGATACTATCACTCTCTTTTCACCGAGTATTGTATTGATAAGAGAGCTTTTCCCGACATTAGGCTTGCCTATTACGGCGACCTTTATCCTGTCGTCTTCCTCGTCATCTTCATCTTCCGGCGGAAAATACTTGTAGCATTCATCAAGCAGATCTCCGGTACCGTGTCCGTGAACAGCTGACGTGGAAATCGGGTCGCCCAGACCGAGCGAGTAAAACTCGTATACCGCCGGATCTTCGGCACCCGTTGAATCAGCCTTGTTAACCGCGAGGACAACCGGCTTGTGCGAGCGTTTGAGCATGTTGGCAACTTCCTTGTCCGCAGCGGTAACTCCGGTCCTTATATCCGTGACGAGAACAATGACATCAGCCGCTTCGATTGCAATCTGTGCCTGCTCGCGCATGAAGGAAAGAATCTCGCTGTCGGTATTCGGCTCAATTCCTCCCGTATCGACTATATTGAATTTTCTTCCGCGCCACTCACTCTCGGCATACAGCCTGTCTCTTGTAACTCCCGGTGTATCTTCAACTATAGACAGTCTCTGACCTGCCAGTCGGTTAAACAGCATAGACTTGCCCACATTGGGTCTGCCTACAATGGCTACAAGCGGTTTACTCATTTAAATACTCTCCGTACTTTTCTGTAATATTGCTGTTATATATCCCGCACATCGCATCATACAGGGCAAATCCGTCCTGCTCCACGGGAATAATTCTTACACCCAGTTCATTTTCGGCATCGCCGAGCTTTACGTCATCGAGGAAATCCATCTCTTCGCGTCTGAGCATGTTCTGTGAAATAAGCAAAGCGTCTCCCAGTTCGCGGCCCTTGAGCTGGCGGATTAAATCCTGCCCTGTAACAAGGCCGGAGACGGTGATGCTGTGCCCGAAAAAGTCATTCTCTATCGGGAAAACTTTTCCTTTTATTTTATCATATTTGCCGTTTGCAGTACAAACAAGTTTTTCGAAAAACGGTCCGACGGCAGTACCGCACGCGATTGAAAACCGGCACTCTTTTCCGGGTTCGTCCGACATTCTAAGCGCTGCCATGAATTCCGTTTCCATAAGCCTCAGCATACCTACCCCATTTTCAAGCTGGCAGTAGTCTTCATAAAATCCGTCATTCGGAATTTCAAGACCGGCTTTGAGATACATCTCGTCGCCGCAGAAAAACACTCTGCTTCCGCATTCCTTCCGGCATTCATCGCCGAATGCCGTAACTTCCTCTATTGTTTTTCTGGACAGTTCCTCACTGAATGCTTCAAGTTCCGTCAGACCCTCTCTGAATCTGGTCATTCCCAGCGGAACGACGGATACGCTGTTCACCTGCGGATACATCGAATACAGGCTTCGCATCGTGTCTTGAAGTTCAGTCCCGTCGTTTATTCCCGGACAGCATACTATCTGGCAGTTCATCACTATGCCAGCATCGGCCAGCCTTTTCATAATGTCTATGCTTTTCCCTGCATTTTTGTTCCTCAGCATTTTTACGCGAAGTTCCCTGTTCATTGTATGAACCGACACATTCACGGGGCTGATATGCAAGTCTATTATTCTCTGAATCTCCCTGTCGCTGAGATTCGTAAGAGTGATATAGTTACCCAGCAGAAAACTGAGCCTCGCATCGTCGTCCTTGAAATACATCGTCTTTCTCATGCCCTGCGGCAGCTGGTCGATAAAGCAGAAAATGCAGTTGTTCGCGCATGACTTTGGAGTATCCATGAGGTACGTTTCGAAATCTATACCAAGGTCTTCGCCTTCGGCCTTGTCCACATGAAAGCACCCGCTGTCAAACTCAAGGTCCAGCGCGGCGTCATATGAATAGTACTTGTAGTCAAGCACATCCTCAATAGTCTTCCCGTTGATTGAAAGCAGTTTATCCCCTTTCCCTACAAGCCCGGAAAGGGGTGAATTATCATCAATGGATTTTACAATGTTTTTTTCCATAACAACGAAAAAAGGAAGAGCAAACGCTCTTCCTTAAATCTTTTTACTCTTCCTCTACGTCGATAACCTGACGGCCGTTGTACTGACCGCAAGCCTTGCATGCGTGGTGAGGCATGCACAGTGCGCCGCAGTTGGGGCACTTTACGAGGTTCGGAGCTACCAGTTTCCAGGTAGAAGAACGTCTCTTGTCACGTCTCTGGCGCGATACTTTTCCTTTCGGGACTGCCATAATTTATTCCTCCTGATTTAAAAGCTGTTTTAACACAGCGAATCTTGGGTCCGCTTCAACCTGCGGGCTGTAATCTGCAGGGCCGGTGCAATCTTCGCTGCACAGGAATTTTGTTTCCATATCTAATATGAAACAGGTCGTCATCACATCTCCGACATCGATACCATCATCTTCAAGAAGATAGAGATCCGGGTCGTCACCTGAATCCTCTTCAACGAGGACAACATCCACTTCAGTTGTTTTCTCGCTTTCGAACTCGTCTCCACAACGGTCGCATATGCATATCATATCCGCCGTAACCGAGCCCGCAAGATGAAGTACTCCCGCTTCATTATAGACGCGGCCTTGCGCTGTCGGTGCTGATTTGTAGCTTTCAACCTGCGGAAAATCCAGATTGCTCACATCCAGTTCAAATTCAAACGGGAGTTCCGAGCCTGGTTGATCTATGATTTTTCTCAGGTCAAGTCTCATACGGCACCTCGCACAATCGCTTGAATATTATAGTAAACAACATACTGAATTGCAAGGACTTTTTCCCTATTTTCGTCAGTTTTTTGAACATTTTGCGCTTTATGGCTTCTTCGCCCGCCACACCGGGTCGGCATTTCCCTTCTGACGTGCCAAACTGGACGCCCGTCGCAGTCAAAACGCTTACAAAACACCGGTGTCCATGCTCCATGCAGTTAGATTCCCGGGCTCTATCATTTATAGTCTCTTTTCTTTCTCTTTTGTTTGTAAACGTATGCGCCTTAGAGTATAATCATCAGCGTGAAAGAAATAACCGTAAACAAAAATGATGCCAATCAGCGGCTGGATAGGTTTATCGGGAAGAACGTTCCTCTTCTGCCGGAGTCATTGCTTCAGAAATATATCCGTCTCAAGCGCATCAAAGTCAATACCAAAGCTTCGAAGCGCGATTACAGACTGGCTGAAGGCGATGTCATTCAGCTGTATATCAATGACGAATTCTTCGATAAACCCAGAGAGGAAAACTCGTATCTTAAAGTCGGGAAGCCCAGGCTGGACATCGTATACGAGGATGAAAACATCCTGCTTGCAGATAAAAAGCCCGGCGTTCTGTGTCACAGTGCCGGGCAGTGGGATTACAACACCCTGATAGCAAATATCCAGGCATATCTTTATGCAAGCGGTGAGTGGAATCCCAAAGCCGAAAATTCGTTCGCCCCTGCGCTCTGCAACCGTATCGACCGGAACACCGGCGGAATCGTAATAGCCGCGAAAAATGCGGAAACACTCCGAATCATAAACGAAAAGATTAAAAACCGGGAAATAGAAAAGTACTATCTCTGCGCCGTTCACGGCCGGCCCAAGCCCAGCGAGGGAATGCTGGAGAATTATCTCTTCAAGGATGCCGTAAAGAACCAGGTATATGTAAAGAAAAATGCCGAGCCTGGTTCGAAAACCGCTGTAACCTATTATAAAACCATCGCGTCAAAAGGACCTCTGAGTCTTGTCGAATGCCGTCTCGGAACGGGCCGCACACATCAGATCAGAGTCCAGATGGCATATGCCGGGTACCCTCTTATCGGCGACGGGAAATACGGCAGTGAAAAATACAATAAAAACTATGATGAAAAGGGACAGGCTCTTTATTCATACAAAATAGCGTTCCCCTTCACAACCGATGCTGGTATTCTGAATTATCTGAAAGACAAGGAGTTCAAAGTAAAGTCCGTCGACTTTGCCGAAAAGTATTTCAATGTTAAAACTGTTGATTAAATCGTTTATAAAGGATTCCGATAACGTTCACGACCCCAAAGTCAGAAGCGCATACGGCACGCTTTGCGGGCTGTACGGAATTTTTCTCAATATTGTGCTGTTCGCTGGAAAACTGTTCGCGGGCAAATTGTCAGGTTCAGTTGCGATTACCGCCGACGCCTTTAACAACCTGTCCGATGCGGGTTCATCCGTAATATCGCTGCTCGGCTTCGCGCTGGCAAACAAAAAGCCCGACCCCGGTCACCCGTTCGGGCACGGCAGGATTGAGTACATCACTGGTCTTGTCATTTCCGCGCTCATCATCATAATGGGTGTGGAGTTGGGACAATCGTCCATAAACAAAATAATCCATCCCGAACCCGTTTCCGCCGGACTTCTTCCCGCACTTATTCTTGTTGCATCCATTCTCATAAAATTCTACATGAGTCTTTACAACCGTAAAATTGGCGAAAAAATAAACTCCTCGGCAATGCTGGCAACCGCGACCGACTCCCTCTCCGACTCCGTATCCACCGCAGTCGTTCTTCTTTCCATGGTTATCGCCTGGATATTCAATATTAACATCGACGGCTGGGCCGGTCTTGCGGTCGCCGTGTTCATCTGCTACGCGGGTATCAGCGCCGCCAGGGAAACCCTTTCGCCGCTGCTCGGTCAGGCGCCCAACCCCGAACTTGTAAAGGGAATTGAAAAAACCGCCCTCGCGCACAGCGAGGTTAAGGGAATACACGACCTCCTAGTTCACGACTACGGTCCCGGAAGGCAGATAGCTTCGCTTCATGCGGAGGTGGACGGCAGCGGGGACTTTTTCGAGGCACATGACGCCATTGATAGGATTGAAGCCGAAATAAAAGAAAAATACGGCTGTCTGACCACAATTCATCTGGACCCGATTGAATCAGACAATTCGGAAGTTTCCAGACTCCGTTCTCTGGTGTCTGATGAAATAAAAGCGGAAATGGGCCAGGATGTAACAATCCACGATTTCCGCATGGTCCCGGGCAAAACACATACAAACGTTATTTTCGATACCGTACTTCCCGCCGACTACAAAATGTCAGATGACGAGGCGGCGGAAAAAGTCCGGAGCATAGTATCCGAAAAGCACCCTTCACATAACGCCGTAGTCAATATTGATAGGTCCTTCGTATAAATTTATTCTTACATAGCAAAGCCAAAACAGGCATTTTCGCTTATTTAAAAGTGCGAAAATGCCTGTTTTTCTATTATTCTTTGTCAGGAGTGTCTTCTTTTTTCTTGGCTGTCTTTTTCTTTTTTGAGGTCTTCGGTTTCTCTTTTTTCTCTTCGTCAGTCTGCTTTTCGGTTTCCGGCTTATCCTCTTTCGATTCTTCGGCGGGTTTGTCCTCCGGCTGCTCGGCTTCAGGCTTCTCCTGCCCGGCCGTTTCTTCCGCGCCTTCGGCATCTGCTGGAAGCTCCGCGGTCTTATCTTCTGCAGCCGCTTCGGCGCTGTCTTCAGCCATTTCCTTCTGCCAGCTCAGATATTCTTCCGTTGTCCTGGACTGCTCCGGATTGACCGGAATCGGTTCTGTCGATTCGAACGTCACCGCCTGAGGTTCATCATCCGAAAGGCTTCTGGTTACGGTTTTCTTCTCTTCCGCCTCGGTCTCTTCGCTCCCGTCGGCAGAGTCCGTTTCACTTTCTGCATCTGCACTGCATTCCCCGCCGCAGTTTTTGGGTTCTCTCTTTTTCCAGAGGATAACAGCAGCGACTATAAGTGCCGCAATAACAACAATAATAATCCAGTATATAGGTTTCATATCAAAAGGCTCCCTATCTGATAATAATATCTGCAATTTCTGCAACCGCGCAAAAGATCTGGCGCAGTACGGGCGTAATTTATTTAACTGTTATATTATATCAACAAATAGTTCTGTTGCATAGATGGTATCACTGAAACCGCGTCCGCTTTTGTGCATTTATTTCTGTTTAGGTACGTTGAAATTGCTCATTCAGAATATGTCTGCTGTTCCTGCTCCTCTTTCTGGGCCAGTTCGTTCGTATCGATGGTGTCTTTGTAAACCACATACCTGTCATAGAAGTATTCAAGCACCAGGTTGAAAAACATGTTGATGCCCGTCACAAGATACTCGTTCCAGCCGAGAGCCGTAAGCTTATGCTCAAGCAGTGTCGACGCCGGCGTGAACACCAGATAAAATGCAAACACCAGCGCCATCGCCTTGGGAACATTCTCCGCCGACTTGAAAGTGAACTTCCGGTTAAACGTAAAGTTCCACAGCACGGACAGTATCAGCGCTATGAGATAGCTGACCCAGTATGGAAGGTGAAACACTTCGTTCAGAAGTGCAAAAGATCCTATTTCAATAAGTCCCGCACTCGCGGAAAACAGTACAAATTTTATTGTACGCATAAGTTCCTTGTTCTTCACGGTTTATGATGCTCCCTTGATTTTCTTGTAGAGTTTTCTGTTGGTTTTATATATTTCCTTGAAGGTCTGATAGTACGGTTCGTACGCTTCATGCCTTTGCGCATCGGGCTGATAAACCGCGCTTGCGGGTATATAGGCGCTTGCCTGTTCTATACTGTCAATTATACGCAGTCCTACTGATGCCACGACCGCCGCGCCCACGGCTCCGACATTCTGGGGATTTTCAACCGTCTCAACAGTCCTCCCGAGAATATCCGCAAGCATCTGGCATGAAACCGGGCTGAGCGCTCCGCCTCCGACAAAACGTATCGGATCGGATATCTTTATCTTGCTTTGCTGGCACTCAAGCATCCAGCGCAGGTGATAAAACACGCCTTCAAGCACCGCCCTGATCATCTCCGTCTTGCCCGTTTCCAGCTTCAGTCCGAAGAACATTCCTGTCGAGTCGGGGTCCTCGAACGGGCATCGGTTGCCGTGAAGCCACGGCGTGAATATAAGGCCGTTGGATCCCGGTGGAACATCTTTTATTACCGATGTCATGTAGTCGTAAAGACTCGTGTATGTCGATTCATAGCCTTCGGCAACATGCTTCTTCTCAAGATAGATTCCTATCTCGTCAAGCGCCAGATGGTCCTTGACCCATTCCAGACATTTTCCGGCGGTTTCCATCTCCGCGAAGTAGTTGTATTTCCCGCTCTGGGCACCCGTGATTGCGGCTATCATCGCGTTGACATCCACCATCTGTTTGTCCACAACTGTTATCACCCACCCGGAAGTCCCGGAATAAATGTGCGTATCGCCGAGTTTCGTTGCACCGGCTCCGACTCCGATGAGGCTCGAGTCCCCGCCGCCGCCGAACACGGGAGTTCCCGGCTCAAGGCCGAGTTCGCTCGCCGCTTTTTCGCTCAGCGGGCCCACCATGTCCGTAGATTTGATTATCTCTGGAAGGATATCCGGATTGATGTCAAACATACTGCACATGGTGTCGCTCCATCCGGTCTTGCCTTTTCTGGTATCAAAGATAAGCGTACCGAATGCGGAATCCTCGGTCATTGTAAATCTGCCTGTACATCTGGATGTAAGATAGTCTTTTACGTCCAGCCACTTATACGCCCGCGCAAAGTTCTCGGGCTCGTTTTCCTCTATCCATTTGAACTTGTATACGGGGTCCTTTACCGAAGAGGATACGGCGCCGGTAATTATAAGGCTCGGTATAAGTTTTGCTATATTTGCCCCCGCAACCTGCGGTCCGTATGCCATCCATTTTTTCAGCTGTTTCACGGAGCGCTGGTCCATATAGCTCATAGGCCTGTGTACCGGAATTCCGTCTTTGTCAACCAGAACAAGGCCCTGCATCTGCGAGCAGAATGAAATGCCGGCTATCTGTTTTGCTCTTACCTTTGACTTCTTAAGCACCTCCGCGGTGGACTGGCACATGGCGTTCCACCAGTCGTCACCGTCCTGTTCCGCGCCTCCGTCCGGGAGTATGTACAGCGGATAGGCCCTGCTGGCTCCGGCAACAAGCTCGATTTTTTCGTCAACTTTGAATACGCATGTTTTTACACCGGTCGTACCGATATCATACGATAGTACATAGGTCATAATTATTTCCCTTTAAGCTTTGAATACTTTTTCCTGTAAACTGTGTGCTCAAGCAAAGCAACAAGTCCGGGAATCGGTCTCGCCGTTGTCACATATGAAGCCGCAGCCTCATTCTTCTGTCTGACCATTTCCACGGCCGAAGCATCTTCCGTATCTCCGGGTTTGCCCCTGGAATCAAACATCTGCGCATAATCGTCCAGCCAGCTGCCCCTGTAGGGTTCGTGTCTGTTGTCATCGAAGAGCTTTTTGCAGTTTTCCTCCAGCTCCCCGGCAAGAGCGAATGCCTCCTCAAAGCTGTTTCCCGTTACGAGTGCTCCGTGATTTGACATGAGAAACATCTTTTTTTCGGGGTTGGCCTGTATTACATCCGCGACGTTCGCCGCCAGTTTTTTTGTCCCGGACAGCCCATATTTGGCGCACGGTGCAAATCCGGTGTCTTTTCCTTCCGCGCAAACGGCCGAAGCATAGAACTGGTGGGTATGTATTACAAAGTCGCAGTCCGGTCTCAGCTTATACGCTGCGGCATGTATACCCTTTTCGCTTGACGGCTTGATTTTGCCGTCATACTCAAGAGTATCCGCCGATACTTTTACAAGTTCCTCCGGTCTGAGAGTCTCGTACGCTCTTCCGGACGGGGTAATAACGAACTCGGTATCGGATATCCTAGCGCTGATATTCCCCCATGTTCTTGCAATGAGTTTGTTCTCTATCAGTTTATGGCCCGCTTTAATAACGAGTTCTCTCGCCTCGGTTTCGTTATACATTGGCTTTACCGCAGTTCATAAAGACTCTTTCAAATCTTCTAAGCACCTCATCGATGTCCTCTTCCGTATATGCCGCGCTGGTATAAAGTCTGGAACCCGCAAGCGTCACAATGCCTTCCGCCATGTATGCCGCGCCGATATGCTCCATCTCCCTGCGGCGGATATCCGTCTGCTTCAGGACTTCGGGAACCGTCCAGAGTTTACCCCAGTCGATTTTGAAGTGCATGGTTCCCACGCTGTCAAGATGGCATACAGAACCTTGGTTGAACGCCACGAACGGAAGATTGTACTGTTTTATCAGTTCCTGAAGGCCTTTCGTAAGTCTGTCGCCCATGCGTCCGGCAACTTCGCAAGCGTTTCTCTTTTCAATTTCGTTGATTACCGTGTATCCCGCAACGCAGGAAATCGGTGTGGCCGCCATAGTGCCGCCGCACATCGCTTTCTTTACTTTCTTTCCCGATGCGTCAAGTCCTGCTCCGAGATGGGCCATGACATCCTTATGTCCACCGACGCCTCCAGCTCCGGGATATCCGCCGGCAACGATCTTTCCGAAAATCGTAATGTCCGGATCGATTCCAAAGAATCCCTGTGCACCGGACAGACCGATTCTGAACCCAGACACAACCTCGTCGCATACCAGAAGCGCCCCGTATTTGTGCGCCAGTTCTTCGCATCCCTTTACGAACTCCTTGGACACCGGCCTTGTTCCGCTCTCGGGTCCTATGGGCTCGATATATACCGCGGCTGTACCGCCGTTCAGTTCGTTCTTCTTCAGCTTTCTTTCGAGATCTTCCAGGTCGTTCGGGAAGAATTCATCCGTATGCTTGAAAACGAAGTTCGGAACTCCGGGGCTCTGCATTCCCTTTGTACCGGGGATTCTCATGCCGTATGCGAGCTGATCGGACCATCCGTGGTAGGCTCCGCCCATTTTAAGCACATTCTTCTTGCCGGTTTTAAGTCTTGCGACGCGCAGCGCGCACATGCATGCCTCGGTACCGGAACCGAGCATTCTGAATTTGTCCACGCTCGGTACGCAGTCGCTTATTTTCTTCGCCAGCTTGTATTCGTACTCGTGGAACAGTCCCGTAGACGGTCCGCATGTGTTGAGAAGGTCGATAACCGCCTCCCTGACGACCGGATCGTTGCTTCCTATTATTGTAGGCCCTCCAGCCTGCAGCAGATCATAATACCAGTTGCCGTCAATGTCATAGAGCTTGTTTCCCTCGGCTTTGGTTATTACTATCGGGAACGGGTAGTTGAATGCCAGGTTGTGCTGTACACCGCCCGGAATAACTTCCTTCGCTTCCGTTATCATTTCCTTGGATTTTGCGCATTTCTTGTCGAAATACTCCGTGCAGTAGTTTTCAAGAGCTTCCTTCTTAATACTGTAGACCGGCTTTTTAATCAGCTCGTCAAGCTCCTTCGTAACCGCTTCCGCATCGAGATATTCATCGATTGCGAATCCGTTGTATGCCATAGTTTTTGCCTCCAAAAGTATAATTTGTTCATATGTCAATGATGTGAGACTCCAACTTTAAAAGAAAGAGCTCAGTTG
>R27__coassemble_271_pt1 | contig 38146 bp, 32 predicted proteins | sample R27__metabat2_low_PE_023 | metagenome-assembled genome bin R27
CTCAGCAGGTAGAGCACCGCCCTTTTAAGGCGGGTGTCCGGGGTTCGAGTCCCCGCTGGAGCATAAGCCCGAAAACCGAGTAATATCGGCTTTCGGGCGCTTTTATTGTCAAAAACCGGGAGACTAATAGTGCCTCCCGGAATCTTTTTTTTGAAAGCTCAGCTTTTTTTCTTGAACAGTTTGCCTATATCGACTTTCGGAACTCTGAAGTCCAGAATAAACAGGAATGCTATTACTGCCGTAAGAATGAAATAGAACACTCTCGTAAAACTGCCGCCCGCTTTATATAGGCAGGCAAAGAAAAGCGGAAGGATAATGGATGTCGATGTAACCGGCAACCCTCTGTAGGCCTTGGCGCAGCCGTCCTCGCTTTTCTGGCGGTTCATCTCGAGAACGTTGAAAAACGCAAGTCTGATGAGCGCGCAAAGAACGAAAACGGCAAGAAGGATAATTCCGGCTGCTCCGTCGACCCCGTGGAAATAGAGAAGAACTGCGGGAAATACGCCGAAGCTTACGAGATCGCTCAGAGAGTCGATCTGGATACCGAAATTCTTTTCGTCGGCGGTACGGCCTTTCTTGGTTCTGGCGACGGCACCGTCGAACAGGTCGCAGATTCCAGAAAAAATGAGACAAAGTACCGCGGCTTTAACATTGCCGCTTACAGCGAGAAAAATACCAACGGCTGATGAGGCACAGCCGAGAAAAGTCAGGATAACGGTGTAATCAAAAAAACCAATAAAATGAATAGTTAACACTCCCTCGTTTGCCGATTTATAAATGCAGGTATATTGTAGCCGATTTTGCCGATTCAATCAATACGGCATTTGGGGGACAAAGTATGCGGATTCCTCTTTTTCTGCTTGTGACGGACGTTTGTTAAATGTTATTATTAAAATACAATATTAAACATGTGAACTCACGGGAAATCCCGAGCTTCGGAGACAGTTACATTGATGAAAGAAGCCGACGGCACAAGAAAAAACATAATGATAACCATAGCGGCATGCGCACTTTTTGTTCTGTGCGCCGTGCTGCTATCGCTTTTTTCCAGGACCTCAGAGGACAGTGCCAACGGCCATATAAGACGCAAGACCATAAAAATATCACAGGAGGAACAACAATACGCCGCATATCAGGAGGAGCATCCCGAATGGACTAAATACAATCTTCTTGAAGAAAATTTCGATGCTTTTTCGGCATACTATTCAAGCGGCGCACAGATGCATCTTTTTGACAATCTCAGTGATAGCCAGGTGCTGCAGACGCTCGGGACGGACAGCACGGAAAACATCTTTTCTTCATCTATAGTATCGGGAAGGAAGGTGTTCACGCTGACGCCCGGCGAAGGATACGATACCGTAATCCTTTTCATACACGGCGGCGGCTTCATTCACAACCTTCAGCCTGCGCAGCTCGTGTTCTGCGATAAGCTGGCGTCAAGGACGGGAGCGAAGATATATATCCCGGACTATGAGACGGCTTCGCCAACAGAAACCGGGAAGTATAAAAATGCCTATAAACTTCTTGAAAATGTATACGATAACATATTATCCGAGAATAAACCGGTAATCGTTTCTGGAGACTCCGCGGGAGGAGGCCTTGCCGCGGGTTTCGTCTGCTACCTGAGAGATACCGGAAAGACTTTGCCTGACGGGACAATACTTGTATCACCGTGGCTGGATATAAGCATGAGCAATCCCCAATTACAGGAATATGAGTCAAAGGATATTCTTCTTGCACCCTACGGACTCATCGAGGCAGGCAGATGGTGGGCGGGCGGCACCGACACAAAAGATCCGATGCTCAGCCCTCTGTTCGCTGATGTGTCCGGCCTTTGTCCGGTACTTGTTTTCACGGGAACTGACGAAATACTCTATCAGGATATCCTTGATTACTGCGGCAAACTCTCCGCAGCCGGGGTAGACACCGTGCTTGTTACGGGCAAGGGGCTTTATCACGACTTCGCACTCAGTTCGGAGCTTCCGGAGGGCCAAAAGTCACTAGAGATAATGACTGGCTTTATAAAGCAATGCGTTGAGGCATGAAAACCGCAAGTTTTCCGGAATGTTCAGATACCGTCCGGAATTCGTAATTATGCTTCAATCCCTTGACAGCTTTCACGCGTTATCTTAGAATGATATTTAAGGTTTTTAACAGGCAAATCATTATTAGTATATTTTCCAAAGCCAAGGGTTAACGCTTATTATTCGCCCATAGACTGGCTGTGGCAAATCCGCGGGTTAATTCCGGGAACTGTCCCGGCCATTTTGCGATAAACAAGTAATCCCTGCAGAACGGAGGGAAAGAATTGAGAAAAGCCTTAGTAGTCGACGATATTGCCATGAACAGGGAGATTATTGCGGATCTCCTGGATAATGAAATGGAAATAATTGAGGCCTCCGACGGCCTCGAGGCACTGGATCTTGTCGACAGGTACGGTGATGAGATATCCGTTATTCTTCTGGATGTTGTGATGCCGGTAATGGACGGCTTCGGGTTCCTCGAGGAAATGAAGAAACGGAACCTTATTGAGAAATACCCGATTATTGTTATTACCGGTGCACCGTCAAGGGAAATTGACGAGAAATGCTTCAGGTACGGCATAATAGATTTTATCCGCAAGCCGTTCAACGAGGTAATAGTTAAGAAGAGAGTTTTAAACTCGGTAAGCCATTTTGAACTCAAAAATGATCTGCAGCGGACGGTTGAAGAACAGACAATCGAACTCAAAGCGCAGAACGAAAAACTGCAGAAATACAATGACAACATCATTTATCTTCTGGGCAGCGTTGTCGAAGCGAGAAATCAGGAAAGCGGCCTTCACATAAAGAGAGTAACCGAGTTTACAGAGATAATCGCAAAAGACGTCGAGGAAAACTATCCGGAATACCATCTTTCGGATGAGGATGTGAGAATACTCAAATCGGCATCAGCACTCCACGATGTGGGCAAGATAATGATTTCCGACAGCATCCTGCTGAAACCAGGGAAGCTTACTAAGGATGAATTCGAACTTATGAAACAGCATTCCGTTATGGGCTGCGACGTTCTGTCAAAAGCGGAAGACCTCTGGGATAAGGAATACTACGATGCCTGCGAGCAGATTTGCAGATATCATCATGAAAGGTATGACGGCAAAGGTTATCCGGACGGACTTGCCGGTGATCAGATACCAATATTCGCACAGATTGTATCCCTGGCGGATACATACGATGCCCTTGTCACAAGGCGTGTCTACAAAGAACCATATACCACGGAAAGAGCGTATGAGATGATACAGGGCGGAGAGTGCGGTGCGTTTTCACCCAAAATACTTGCCAGCTTTGACAGATGCAGACCTGCCATGGAGGCGCTGGTCAGCGAAGCGCAATAAAAAAGCTTACCCCGGATGGGGTAAGCATATTAATCGTTATTACAAGGGTTATCTTCGGATAATCCTTTATTAGTCGGCAAAGTGCTCCTTTATTGCCTCTACTGCCACGGCATAGTCTTCCTTGACCTTTTCAAGCAGGGGAGTGATGTCCGTTGCGGGCTCCGGAAGGGGATTTTCACCGCTTCCGCATGGCCTGAGTTCCTCGCAGAGGTCTGATGCGGATTTTCTGAGGTTTTCAAGCCCGAGATTGGCACAGACACCCTTCATGGAATGCGAGTGACGGAAAGCTTCGGCAAAATTTCCGTCGGAAATGGCGGTGAGAAGGTCGTCATGTTCGGGGGATGAAAGAAACATCTTTGTATATTTTACTATACGCTCATCCTTTCCGAGACGTCCGATAACTTCATCATAGCTTCCGCCGACTTTGTCAAAATAAGTATTGAAATCCATGTCAATCAATCTCTTTCTGTAGTTTTTGATGCAATACAGCTGCTGTTCGCAGTATTATATAAAAAATGAATGTGAAGCGTAAATATCCTTAAATATTCTAAAAACAGAATGTATACAAAATGCATACACTTTTTGAAATCTACAATGTGAATAAGGAAGTTCCGGGAATCATTTCAGAGCTTATAAAAACGGAGGCAATGACGCGTCTGAAGGATATAGGTATGAACTGCGGCTGCGAGTATACAAGTTTTCCGCAGTTCAAAAACATCGGACCGTATTCAAGATTTTCCCATAGTCTCGGCGCGGCGCTGATAGTGTGGAATTTCACCGGGGAAACAAATCAGGCGGTTGCGGCACTTTTTCATGATATCTCGACACCCGTTTTTGCCCATACCATAGATTTCATGTACGGTGATTACATGAGCCAGGAGTACACCGAAAAAAGCACTGAATCGGTAATCAGGGCAAGCTCCGGAATATTGGAGATACTTGACAGGCACTGCGTGGATGTTGCGGATGTTTGCGATTATCACAGGTATCCGGTCGCCGACAACAGCAGCCCCAAACTTTCCGCGGACAGGCTGGAATACACGATAGGGAACATGATCAACTACGGACTGGCGACTTTTGACGAGGCAAAAAGACTCTATGACGACCTGAGCGTAGAAATCACGGAGGACGGCAGTGACGAACTGGTATTTTCAAGCCTTGACGACGCCGAGCGGTTCGCGTTTCTTTCACTTGAATGCTCGAAAATATATGTATCCGATGCCGACAGGTACTCGATGCAGATGCTATCTGAAATTACGGCCCGCGCTATCGCAAAAGGAGTAATCAGCACCGGGGACCTATATACGGACGAAAATAACGTTATCTCAAAATTCAAATCCGATGAAGAGATATCCCGTATGTGGAGCGGCTATTGCTCCATGAGCGAAGTGCTCCGCGATGAAAACGCCCGGGATGACAGGGCGAGGATTATTGATGCGAAGAAGCGGTTTATTGACCCGTATGTATCGGGGAGGGGGCGCGTAAGCACCCTGTGCGGGCAGTACCGGGATGCGCTCGGAACTTTTCTCGATACGAGCTTCAGCTATCCGGTATCGGCAAAATGATAGGGAAACGGAAATGACAGGGGCTGCCCCTGCCATTTTTATATGAGTATGAGATTATTATTTATGCCAGTTTCTTCGACTCCGCGTATTCTTTGTCTATATCCATTACAAGAAGAACTATGACCATGAGTACCGTAACCAGGCAGGGAACCCAGCCGAGAAGCGCGCAGATGGTTGAAAGCGTCTCGGGCGTCTGGTTGAGAAGAAGAGACTCGTCAAAGCCGGCAACGGAAAGCGCCACGGCCATAAGCTGAACTGCACCGGCCTCCGCAAGTTTGCTTGCGAGATTGTCGCCGGCTGCCACCATGGAATCGATTCTCCTGCCGCTCTGCCATTCAACGATATCCGCTATGTTGTTTCGGTTGGTATTGAACATGACAAATGTCATTGTAAGACCCATTCCGACGGTTATTGCGTTGATGTAGATGTTGACCAGCGAATACGGATTGATAATAAACGGTATTTTACCGACAATCTGAATAACGGCACCGAGTATCATGGTTTTCTTGCGGCCTATTCTGCTGTCAATTGACGGAGTGAGTATGGAAAACAGAATCGCGAAAACAAGATATGCGGCAAGTATAGGCGTAGCGGCGCTGCTTGACTTGAGTATGTAGGCCGCATAGTAGTTAATGGAGCCCATGATAAGCGCGCTGCATATTCCGTAACATATGATATATAGCATGTTGTACACCCAGGACTTGCACCTGAAGAGCATTTTGTAGGCCTGGACCATTGAAAGCTTTTCGTTGTCATCTGACACCTGCTTGATGCGTTCTTTCGTGGTGAAATAATGCGAGAAGCAGCCAATGACACAGATGACGCCCATAACGCAGGCGGTCAGAAACAGAGCCCGGGCATCGCCCTTGCCTATGATTGCGCCTTCACCCTGAAGCCCGCCGAAGAGTTTTACGATGGGAGTTACCGCAACGGAACCTATGCCGCTGCCGAGGCATCCGCCGAGAGAACGGAAGGCGTTTATTGACTTGCGGTCTGCATCTATGTTGCTCGCAAGCGAACCCATGGAGTTGTACGGCATGCAAAGACAGGTATAGAGCGCCTCAAAAACAAAGTAGATTATAAGACATGCCGCGATAGTTGCGCTTTTGCCGAGATTGAAGTCGGAAAACAGAAGAACTATCGTTATTGCCCAGGGGACTGCGCACCATAGCGCATAGGGCCTCACCTTTTCACCGTTTTTGAACGTGTGGTTTGCGGTGTACAGGCCGATAAGAGGGTCGTTGACCGCATCCCAGATGGTTCCGAGCGTGAGAATCGTACCCGCGGTGAGCACGGGGATCTTCAGAACGTTGGTCAGGAATATCAGATAGTAGAGACTCTTGAAATTGAATACTATGTTGCTTGACGTGGAGAATGTCAAAAAGCCCAGTTTCTCTTTGAAACTGATCATGGTTTTCTGTTCCATATGATACCTCCGCTTATTAGTGGTAATTATTGTATTTTCTTTTTTGATTTTTTTCAATATAATGTTTCAAGAGATATTAATAGCAGGAACTGTATTTCCGGAGGTGACTTGCATGAAAATAGTACTTATACTGCTCGGAATAGTGCTGGCTCTGCTTGCCGTTGCGGCAGTCAGGACACTCATGCTGAAAAGCAAATCCACATATTTTGAGCTGTCGGATGACGAAAAAAGAATAGACGAATACTCTCTCAAGCTTTCCAAGATGGTCCAGTACGAAACGGTATCGGATCCGGAAGACCCGCAGGTTGAGAAGTTCAGAGGCTTTCACAAGGTGATGGAGGAACTCTTCCCGCTGGTATTCGAAAAGCTTGAGAAGATAGAGATAGACGGAAATCTTCTCATGAAGTGGAAAGGTACAGACCCCGGACTCGATCCGCTGATTCTTATTTCGCATATGGATGTGGTTCCGGCTGAAGGCGAGTGGAAGTATCCGCCGTATTCCGGCGAAATTGCCGAGGGCAAGGTATGGGGAAGAGGCTCCGGAGACATCAAGGAAGGGCTTATGTGCTTCTATCAGGCGGCGGAAGAGCTGCTCAAGGAGGGATACACGCCTAAGTGCGATGTCTATCTCGGTTCGAGCTGCACGGAGGAAATAGGCGGTGACGGAGCCCCGAAGATAGCGAACTGGTTCAAGGAGCAGGGCATTAAACTCTTTATGCTCTGCGACGAGGGCGGAAGCATCGTGCAGGACCCAGTGGCAGGGGTCGAAGGCAACTTCGCTGCTGTGGGGATATTTGAAAAAGGTTACGGGGATCTCAGGTTCACTGCTAGAAGCCAGGGCGGGCATTCCTCAACACCGCCCAAGAACACTCCGATTGTAAGACTGGCGAAATTCGAAACCGAAATTGAAAAGCACAACCCGTTTTCCGTGAAATTCACGCCCGCGGTCGAGAGCATGTTTGAAAATCTGGCACCCTACTGCAGGAAATTCGGTCTCAAAATGGTTATGCATAACCTTTGGCTTTTCAAGCCTGTACTCGGAAAGATTCTTCCGTCCATATCCAGCGAGGCGGCGGCAATGCTGCAGACGACCATCGCTTTTACAATGCAGAAAGGCTCGGACGGATACAATGTTCTGCCGCAGGAGGCCTGGGTTACAGCAAACTTACGCTATATACCCCATCAGGATATGGAACAGTCCAATGATACGGTTGCCAGGATTGCAGAAAAATACGGAATAGAGACGGAGTTTATCAAGGGCAACAGACCATCGCCGGCTCTTGACCTTGACGGTCAGGCGTTCGATATGACGAAAAGAGCCATATCCAAAGTATTTCCCGGAATCGGGATTATGCCGTACGTGGTGACGGGAGGAACCGATTCGAGGTTTTACACTGAGGTATGCGACAACTGCGTGAGGTTTTCGCCCATAAATATGGGCCCCGAGCAACTCAAAGCCATGCACGGAATTGACGAGAACATCGAGCAGGGCACTCTGCCTCTCGGCGTGGACTACTACAAAGAAATAATCAGAATGCAGGCCGAGCGATGATAAAGATAGTATTTTTCGATATCGACGGAACCTTAATCCCGTTCGATACGGGCGAGCTTCCGGCGAGTACGAAGGATAGTCTGGATGCTCTGAGAAAAAACGGAATATATACTGTGCTTGCGACAGGCAAGAGCCTTAGTCAGCTTAGGAAAATGAAAGTCATGGAGGCGGAGTTTGACGGATTTATCACACTGAACGGACAGCTCATATACGACAGCGATATGAATGTCTATGCCGGGACTCCGATTGACGACGGGGAGATGGAGATTCTTGCGGGCATATTCAAGGCCAACAGGATTCCGTTTCTGCTGCTTGGCGAAAAGACGAGATATATCAACTATCTCAACGACCTCGTTATTGAAAAGCAGCTCGGAACCAATGCCACGATTCCTAGAGTCGGAAACTACGCCGGCGAAAAAATATACCAGATAACGGCCTTCGTGGACGGCCACCAGAGGGAACTGCTGGAAAATGTCCTGGATTTGTGCACTGTCACGGCATGGGACGAAAACGGCATTGATATCATCGCAAAAGGCGGCGGGAAAAGACACGCTATCGAGCAGGTTCTCTCCTCCGGCAATTTTGAACGCAGCGAAACTATGGCATTCGGCGATGCGGAGAACGATATCAAAATGCTCGAGTTTGTGGGAACGGGGGTTGCAATGGGCAATGCGACCGATCCGGTAAAAAGTATTGCGGATTACATTACTACCGATATACACGACGACGGAATTAAGAATGCACTGATGCATTTCGGCCTGATATAATTCCTTAATAATCCCGCGGCAGTTCTCTGACCGCGGGATTATTGCCGGATATTGTGTAAAAAGCACATCACGGACAAAATAAGGCGGGTAAGATTTGTGCAAAAAGATGTCAAAATACCGTATTGACTTTAGTTCGCTAATGTGATAGTTTATTAGCGTACTAAAAAACACACGATTTCTCGGAGGAAAGACAAAATGAAAAAGATACTTGCTTTAATACTTGCACTTGTTATGGCGTTTGCGCTTTGCGCATGCGGTCAGGCCGCAACACCCGCCGCACCCGCGGCTGATGCTGCTCCGGCCGAAGAAACCGGAAAACTCATAGTTGGTTTTGACGCAGAGTTCCCCCCCTACGGATTCATCGCTGAAGACGGCTCCTATGACGGTTTCGACCTTGCTGTTGCCGCGGAAGTATGCAACAGACTCGGATGGGAATTTGAGGCAGTTCCCATTGACTGGGATTCCAAGGACGCAGAGCTGAGCGCAGGCAATATCAACTGCATCTGGAACGGCTTTACCTACACCGGCCGTGAGAATGAATACACCTGGTCCGACCCGTATGTCGACAACAAGATAGTTCTCGTTGTCAAAGCGGATTCCGGAATCAAGACTCTAGATGATCTTGCAGGCAAGACGGTCATGGCTCAGGCAGGCTCTTCCGCAGTTGACGCAGTAGAAGGCCTTGAAGGATTCAAGGACAGTCTTGGTGACTATGTCGAACTTCCCGACTATAACACCGGATTCATGGAACTCAAGCAGGGTACTGTTGACGCGGTTGCAGCAGATATCGGAGTTGCGGCATTCAACATGGCAAGCAACGAAGGAGACTACATCATTCTTGACGAGGCTCTCCAGAGCGAACAGTATGCGGTCGGATTCCTTCTCGGAAACACCGAACTTCGCGACATCATTAACGAGCAGCTTCTTGCTGTTGCCGCAGACGGAACAATGATGAAGATTGCCGAAAAATATGTGGATGCAGGTTTGGTCCTTGAAGGCCTCTGCCTTTGCAAATAATCTTCTAGAAAACTATATCAATGCGCGGAGACAGTATTTAACTGCCTCCGCTTATTGACTGTGTATAAGAGGTAAACAAATATGACTATCCAGACAATGGTTTCTCAGCTGGCATCATGCTTCCTGACGACCATGGCCATCTTTTTTCTCACGCTAGTCGGCTCGCTTCCGCTCGGACTGCTGGTCTATTTCGGAAAAAAGAGCAGATTCGCCCCTTTAAGATGGCTGATAAACATTTATATTTCAATAATGCGTGGAACACCGCTTATGCTTCAAATGATGGTGGTTTTTTACGGGCCAAATCTTCTGTTCGGACTTTCGGTGCCGAGAAACTGGCGCTTCATAGCAGTAATTGTCGCGTTCATCATCAATTATGCCGCATATTTCGCCGAGATCTACCGCTCCGGAATCGAAAGCATCCCGAAAGGGCAGTATGAGGCTGCACAAGTGCTGGGATACGGCAAGACAAAGACATTTTTCAAGATTATCCTTCCTCAGATGATAAAAAGGGTTATTCCGCCCGTTACGAACGAGGTAATAACACTTGTCAAAGATACATCGCTTGCATCCGTAATCGGGACCGTCGAGATGTTTACAAAGGCAAAGCAGATTGCAGTTGCCCCCAATTCTCCTGGAATGCTGACGTTTGCCGTGGCTGCGGTCTTCTATTACGTCTTCAATTATCTCGTCGCGTTTGTGATGAGCAGATGCGAGAAATCCCTTGACTACTACAAGATATAAGGAGAGTTGAATATGGCTGAAAACATACTCAGACTTGAAAATATCAAGAAATCCTTCGGCAGCAACGAGGTGCTTAAGGATATCAGCGTTTCCGTAGACGAGGGAGAGGTTATTTCCATCATCGGACCGTCGGGTTCGGGCAAAAGCACGCTGTTAAGATGTGCCACTTTTCTTGAGACGATAGACAGCGGAACGATAAGCTACATGGGTGACAATGCTGCCTGGACGGAGAACGGGAAGGCCGTGTATGCAAAGAATCTCAAACAGTTCCGTGAGGACTTCGGACTTGTCTTCCAGAACTTCAATCTGTTTCCGCATTATTCCGTGCTGAAAAATCTTATCGATGCACCCGTCTCCATTATGAAAAGGGACAGGACGGAAGCAACACAGGAGGCTATGGAGCTTCTTTCAAAGATGGGGCTAGAATCCAAGGCAGATGCATATCCCTGCGAACTGTCCGGCGGACAGCAGCAACGTGTTGCTATAGCCAGAGCATTGGCCATGAATCCCAAAATGCTCTTTTTCGACGAGCCGACGTCCGCACTTGATCCGGAACTGACGGGTGAAGTGCTCAAGGTAATAAGACAGCTTGCCGAAGAGAAGATGACGATGGTCGTTGTTACTCACGAAATGGCGTTTGCCAAGGCTGTGTCGAACAGGGTGATTTTCATGGACAGCGGATATATAGTTGAACAGGGTACACCTGATGAAGTATTTGGAAATCCAAGTGAAGAGAGGACCAGGCAGTTCCTAAGAAATTACGAGCGATGAAATACTATCTTTTCAATCCCACCGGTAACATGACGGTACTAGCCGATTCATACATTCCGTCGGATACAATTATGGAAATGGAACCATCCTGCGAGCAGGTGGGATATATTTTTGACAAGGACGGCTGCGATATTGCTATCCGCATGGCCGGGGGAGAGTTCTGCGGCAATGCGAGCATGTGCGCCGCGCTGCTCACAGGCAAGCAGAATGCGTCGGTCTTTGTTGAAGGAACCGGAATTGTGAATGTTACGGTTTCGGGAGGCAAAGGATTTGTCACGATGCCCAAGCCGATTGATTTTACATCCAGGAATGGATATACTATTGTAAGATTCAAGGGTATAGATCACTGCATAGCCGATGACCGGCTGGACCCGGGCCTGATTTCTTCCTGGTGCGAGGGCGAAGCCATGGGTTTCATGTATCTCAACGGCAGTGAAATGAAACCGTTGGTGTATGTAAAGAATATTAATACGATTTTCTGGGAAAACTCCTGCGCAAGCGGTACGGCAGCCGTCGGCGAATACTTGAAACGGCGGGTGGAACTGCGGCAGCCTGGCGGTATTCTGGCCTACGAAGACGGAATACTTGAAGGCAGCGTAAAAGTTGAGAAAGAGATTAACTTGGAGGATGTATAATGGCAAAATCTAAGGACGATAAATGGTACAAGACTTCCAAAAACAAGAAGTCGCCGCTGAAAATCATTTTGATTATTCTTGCGGCTGTCGCTGCCATTGCCGTGGTATCGTATTTCCTGTTTCCGAGTTTTATCCAGCAGATAATAAATAAGCCGGTTGAGCCGTTCGATATGCAGGACGAGGAAACGGTGAAAATGTACGCGCCGGTTGATGACGGACTTGCGGCGAGGGTGGATGCCTTGCCACAGGGAAGCGGAGATGAGACCTGGGCGTTTTATGTGTATCTGGTTGGGTCAAATCTCGAAAGCTGTGGAATTGACGAACTGTCGGAATATACGAAGTATATGGTGTATGATGATTACCAGCGGAACACTTCGGAAACCAAGGATAGTGTTCTCTCCGCTGTCAGGACTTTTTCGGATGAGGTTACAGGGCAGGGAATGGACCTGCCGAAAGTTCTCTACAACCCGATTGACAGTAGCAAATACACAGATTCATCGTCTGCAATATATCGTGATCCGGATTCGGTGGGTGCGGCCACATCGGACCTGTCCGAAATGGTCAGCGGCATTGAGTCCGACAAGATAAAAGTCGTTGTCCAGACAGGCGGTTCCAAGCGTTGGCAGAATGCCCAGATTAACCCGAACCGTTCACAGAGGTTTGTCATTTCCGCAGATGGTATGGAGAAGGTGTATGACAAACCCATTGTAAATATGGCCACTCCCGAGTCGTTTGCGGATTTTCTCACTTTCTGCAACAGAAACTACAACGCCGACCATAAAATCGTTGTTCTGTGGGATCACGGCGGCGGAATAGGCGGATACGGCAAGGACGAAATATACAATCACATTATGAGCCTGAGCGAAATTCAGCAGGGATTTAATCTTGCAGTCGCGAATAATATGAATGACCCGTACTATGATGCCATAGTATTTGACGCATGTCTTATGGGCATGTGCGAAGTGGGAAACTACCTTGCCGGATATGCCGACTATCTTTTTGCAAGTGAGGAGTTTGAGCCGAGTTCCGGACTGTTTTATGAGGAGTTTCTTTCCAAACTGGCGGATAATCTGTCGTTCAATGTAGCCCAGCTCGGGAAGGAAATCGCGGACAGCTATGTGTTGGGCTCGCTGGAAAAGAATTCCGAATACGGCATACTCAGTTCGGTCACTTTCTCGGTTATAGATCTTTCCAAGATTCCAGATTTATGGAACGCTTATGCGAAGTTCTGCGATTCGGCGCTCAATGCTGTATCCCAGAACACCTCAGAACTGGCCAAACTATCCAAAGCGGCGCAGAGCGCCGTAAGCTTCGGAATGGACTACGCAAGCTATTTCAATGGCATTGATCTCGGAACATTTATGGAAGAGGCATCCGGATTCCTGCCTGAAGAAAGTGCGGAAGTACTAAGACTGCTGGATGAGACTGTTGTATACCACAGAAACAGTTCCCCGCTTAAAGACGCGTCGGGTATTGCGGTGTATTTCCCGGCCAGACTTCAGGATGTGTCGGACCTTGACATGTTCCTGACATACGAAAGCTCCATATGCGACGATATCAAAATCAACGCGCTTTACTACTATAAGCTTGCAGGATGTCTGAACGAGAAACTCAGCGACTGCGGCTACGAGCTGAAAAATATCAACTATTCCGAGGTTCTCGACAAGCTCGGATCCGAGAATGTCACATGCACCGGAGACGGAAATCTGACGATGAAGCTCAGTGAAGAAGAAACACAGCTTCTTCAGAATGTCAGATTCGGTCTTGTAGGATATGACCCGGATACGGATGATGTAATCTACTACGGGGAAGATACCTATGCTTTCCTGAATGACAACGGAGAGGTCAGCACCGATTTTAAGGGAAAGTGGATAAGCTTCGACGGCAACCTGCTTCCGATTTCCGTGCAGTCCGCAACCGGCGACAGCGAGATTTTTTCTACGGATATTGAATATAACGGCTACGAGGCCAGCCTTATTACAAGCTATGATGCGGAATTGGGCGAAGTGTCCATTCTCGGCGTCAGCCTTAAGGACAATGAGCTCAATGCCGCACGCAGTCTTCTGCCGCTTAAGGAAGGGGATTTGATAAATATTCTTTACGAGGTCGGAAATCTGTATTCGAACATAAGCGATATCGACGATGAACTCGTTATTTACCATGCTGGCAGAACAAAAATCGAGGAGGTTGACCTTCCCAGCGGCGAGTATTACGAGTATCTGGTGTTCGAAGACCTGCGCTCGGATACATATGATTCAAAAGTTGTTCATTTCACCGTATCCCGCGGTAGTATTACCGAACAGACAGTGGACGAAAGCATTATTTCATACGATAAGAGCTAATCAGGAGATTCTTTAGCGTTGAGGAATTTAATGAAAAGCAAATACAGACTGTTCTATTTCTCTGAAAAAACACCGGCTGCCGCAGCAATAGCTGCGGCGGCTTGCAGTGTCATATACATTATACTTGGCACGGTTTCCGGACTGACAGGTTTGATTGATTATTTTGATTTGATAGTCAGGGTGCTCGTGCTGGCGGCACTGCTGTATTCCTATATGAAACATAACCTTCTGCTGATGCAGGCAGCCTGTATAGGACTTCTTTTCTGCATGATGTACGTTCAAGCGTATTATGCTCTTGAAACGCTATATCTGAAAAGCGCAGAGGAGTATATTGCCATGGGATTTTTCGGAAGTATTTTTGTCGCGAACGAACTTATGATTCTTTTCGTAACACTTCTGATAGTAGTCAATCATTTTATTATCTTCACGGTCGAAAAGAATTCCAATATACGGATAGCTGTCAATCAGCTGTGCATAATAGTGCTGCTCGTTCTGCATGTTTTTCAGCTTTTTGTGTTTATCGGGCTGAAAATCGGATTGTGGCAGACCATCTGCTTTACGGTATTCGCACTGAGTGAAATTGCGGCGCTTATCTGTGTGGACAGCGGTGAGCTAATACTTGCACTTGACCGGAATGAAAGGCTCGGTGAATGACGGTGGAGAAAAGAATCAGTCTTACACTATGGTACCTCATTACCACCATTGTCATTATATACTGCGGCACAATTCTGCTGACGGTTCAGGGCTGCCCGTGGTGGGGACTTTCGGCGGCAGGCATTATCGGGGCTTTTCAGGTGGCAGGCCTAATCTACAACCTACACGGCGGCGGGGATACGTCAAAGCCGGGGATAAGAGCATTTGAAAGATTTGAACTTGTTGTATCGGTTGCTCCTTTTTTCGCATTGCTGCTTTGCATATTTATTCTCAAAAACCAGTATCACAATGAGCTGCCCGTGTCGGACATCTCAAAAGAGTACAATATAAAGATTACAAGCAACGTAAACATAACAATAATCGAGACTGACGACCTGTATATTCTGTTCCCGGCGTATTCAACTGTTGAGTTCGTATCAAAGGACCGCCCGTCAAAAAGTGACGATAGCATTATACTCTGCACATCGGGTGCCTTTCAGAAACAATACTCGCTGAAATTTTCGCACGATAATATAGAGGGATACCATGCGGAAAACGGGGAGTTCTATTCCGGTGATCCCATTTCGGGTATGGGCGCATTCACTTTCTCAAACGGAAGGGCGGAGTTTTTCGATGAGGAAGATGCCGCCGAAGCCGTAAAAAGAGCAGCGGAAAACGGAGGCTGGGGATTTCAGCAGTATGTTGTGATCAGACAGGGAAAATTCGTTTTCAAGTCGCCATGGAAATACAGATGCTACAGAGCGCTTGCCGAGATAGGCGGCAGAGTATGCGTGATAGATTCGAAACGGCAGATGAATTTTAAGGATTTCGCCGGGGCAATGCTTGATGCGGGCGTTGAAAATGCAATGTATCTCGATATGGGAAGCGGCTGGAACTATGCATGGTACAGGACAAGTACCGGCAGCACCAGAAATCTAATAGGAATGCCGTGGCCGTTCTCCCACAACTGGATAGTATTCAGGAAATAGTTGACGTTTGCCGAATCCGGCAAATAACACATTTAACAAAAGGAAGCTGAAAATGAAAACAAATAAGATAAAGGCGATACTCGTAATCACACTTGCCGCAGCTATATTATTGACAACTTGTGCCTGCGGAACGGGGAACACTGCAAATAACAGCGGGATGCAGGGCGCAAAAAGTGTCAGCGTATCAAACGTTGACGAGCTCCTCGCTGCAATTGCACCGGATACGACAATTAATTTGGAGCCCGGCATATATAATCTGAGCGAGGCCGCACTTTACGGAAAAGTCGACTCCAGCAGATATTACTCATGGAACAGCAACGGCTTTTCATACGGTTACGAACTGAGAATAAACGGAGTAGATGGGCTTTCAATAAAGGGTATTGATGCGGAGCTAGTGACAACTCCGAGATTCGCGTATGTTCTTGCGTTTGTAAACTGCGATAATGTGAGTATTGAAGGAGTAAGAATCGGACACACCGAGGCTGCCGAAGCCTGTGAAGGCGGAGTGGTCCTGCTGGACCATTGCGACAATGCCCAGATAGCCGGGTGCAAGCTGTACGGCTGCGGTACAACAGGCGTCGAAATGACCGAAGGCAAGGGCCTGACAATAACAGATTCGGATATCTATCACTGTTCCAACGCGGGAGTATATTTCACCAGCAGCAAAGAGCTGAAGATGGAAAACTGCAGAATATTTGACTGCGGTTCCGGAGATATGTACGGTAATGCTGCAGCCGCCTTTGTGGTATACGACGGTTCGGACATAACTGTGGACAACTGTGAAATCTGGTATAACTATCTGGACAGCATTGTTGAGGGCAGAATGAAAAATGCCGTGTTCTCAAATCTTGGTATTGAAGGCAACCATCTGAATTCGGGATTCGACTGCAGCGGAGATGTGTCGTTCAAAGACCTGAATCTTGAAGACAATGTTGCCAACAGATGGATAGGTGAATACTTCAGCGAAGGCAGGATAGTTCTTGACGGCAAAAATATGACAGAGAACAAACTCAGGGAACTCTGGCCGGATCAGCTGTCTTCAAGCGGGATAGGCATTTCAAATGCGGAGTATTTGACCGTCAGTACCGACGGAGCCAAGGAAATTCACGTTAATACCGCGGATGAATTTCTTGCCGCGATAGCATCTGATACGCTTGTTGTGATAGATGCCCCGCAGATTAACCTTATGGATGCTTCCGACTACGGGCAGGAAGCAGGCGAGGAGTGGAACGAGCCTTATTTCGGAGACAGGCCGTATGTCTGGAACTATGTTTACGACGGCTACAAGCTATGCATAGGCAATCTCACGAACTTCCATATCCGCGGCGGCGAGATAATAACCGAGCCCAGATATGCCGACGTGCTGAGCTTTTACGGCTGCACGGGAATTTCGCTTGAAAACGTTCGCGCGGGACACAGTCCGGAGCAGGGAGAATGCTGCGGAGGAGTGCTGTATTTCAGAAACTCCTCGGATGTTATCGTACAGAGCTGTGACCTATACGGATGCGGTACGCTGGGCATATCTGCCGAATATTCAGACAGGCTAAATGTTCAGGATACCAATATTCATGATTGCAGCTACGGAGCGGCAACATTTTACGAATCTTCTGAAGTGACATTTCTGGGCTGCACTGTAGAAAACTGCCCGAGTCCAGAAATCGATCTTGAAAACTGCAAAGGATTCAGCTGGGATAAAAAAAATTTGGATCCGTACAGTTCATTCAACTCAAGCGATATATTTTAAATTAATAATTATAAAGCATACACTCTCTCTGATACCGTTTTCCGGTACCGGAGAGATTATTTTATTATTGCTGTTGACAAAACTGTATTACTGTGCTGCTGTACTAATCACTATCTGGTTTCTTCTTGTAGGCATATCTCTTTTTGCCACGTTCACGGGATGTATGGGGATTCTGAATATGCTTTCCCTTCCCGACGGCATGAAGGAAATAACCGAAGCCGTCAGAATGCTCAAGCTGGAGCTCGCCGAACACAATATCGGTACGGGAGGAATCTAGGTAATAGTAATTGAGACTATACTTGGAGTACTCACTGCCTTCTGCCAGAAGTTCTACGCGGCTATGGCCGTAGGACAGCTCAGATCAAAGCACAGGGGGCTGTTTGCGGTTCTTGCATATATCGTAATAGGATGGATACTCGGGGCGCTGTTCCTGATTCTGATGAATGCAGGAGGAAAAACGCTGTATTTTGAAGCGGCGGATAAGATGGGTGAAGTAATGTAAGCTTTTGCGGTTCTTGACCTCATTGCGCTCGGAGTGAACGCAATCCTGTATATACCTACGACACTTATTCTCGGAAAGAAACTGAACCTTCGGTAATACAGGCTTTTCCCTGGATTAATATCCCGGAGCGGATGCCCAGACGGGAAATGACGATCACGCCATGCCTGATCACATATCCGATTTGGCGTGATTTTGCTATATTCGGATACTTTCGGTCGGGTTGTGCGCGCATGGTATCGGCTGTTGTTATTGCAGTACTTCAGTGCTATAATTACAAAAATAATGACAAATGCGGAAATACTGCCATTTGTTTCAAATAATACCGTGCAAAGGATGTCAGTTGAAATGAAGGATAAAATACAGGCTCTTCGCCAGAAGCATATTGTTATGAACAGGCCTTATCTTGCACTTATAGTCATGCCTCTGTGGGCTTGCCTGATAAAAAACCTGGTAGGAATGCCGGATATCGCTATTAGCGTTGAATGGCCCGTTTATAAGGTCGGAGTTTTTGCCATTTTGGGTGCCTTCATGTGTCTGAAATTACACAGAAAATGGTTCTCGTCAGACTACAAGGGCAATCTCCTGGGCAGAAATACACTCTACGGGCTCCTGCTTCTTCTGCCTTCGATGATATTTGTTGTCCTAAATTTGCTTGGAATAAAAAACATGAAAGAGACTTCATTTATCACCATTCTTATGTCAGTTATTGCAGGTGCGACACCGGGTGTTTTTGAAGAGGTGGCTTTCAGGGGCCTTGCGGGGTCAAACTTTATGCGCTTCTTCCATGACGGAAAGAAAATAAGGATTGCCGCCATATTAACAGGTGTGATTTTCGGCGGAGTTCATATCGTCAACCTTATTAAGGGCGCTGCATTGTCCTCCACATTCACGCAGGTATTATATGCTATCGGGCTGGGAATCCTGTTTGCCGCTGTATTTTTCCGCACTGGTACGCTATGGCCCACGATTATTGTACACAGCCTTATAGATATTTCACACTATGTCGTACATTCAAGCGGTGTTCTAAGCAGCGAAACACCGACAGCTCAGATTATTATGCTGAGCGCGTTTGCGGTGGTCTATGCCGGATGGGGACTGTACCTGCTCAGAGACAGCAAGGTACCGGAAATTAACGCAATCTGGAAGGACATCTGGGGATCAGATTATGTTGAGGAAGGGAAACCTGCTCCTGCTGAATAGATAATAATAGATATTATTTAGGTTTTCGGGATTAATCAGTTTTTAGGAGATAATATGACAAGTATCAAGAAATTTTTATGCCTGCTGCTGACGCTTGGAGTGCTTCTGTCGATCGGAACCGGCGCATATGCCGAGAACAGTACCCGGGAACCTGATTCAGGGGATGGAGAAACACCAGCGGTTGAGATAGCGACGCTAAGCATTTTTGAGCTTGACGAATCCTCATCGCCGGAATCCGGGGACTCGGATTCGGACGTCTTCGAGCTGGGTGATACCGCTGCCGCCGATACGGCGCAGGACGGCTGCAAGGATGAAGAACAGCCTGCTACGGACGATACCGACAGCGGAAAAGCCGGGGAGGATTCATACTATCAGGCCGAAGGCGGTACCGGCGTTTATGAAAAGGGCGACGAGACAGAGGATCTTACCGGTATCACGATAAGCTCGTTAAAAGTTGACGACCTCGGCACGGGATACAGCGTTCTGGTATTCGAGTTTTCCGACGGCGGCGAAAAATATGAAGCTACCCTTACGGGAATAAAAAACGAGTTTGCGCAGAATATTAACGAGGATAATACCTACGCCATGAATTCCATGAAGCTGATTGCGTATTATTTCCTGAAAGAGAAGGATTCGTCTTCGCTCACAGGCTGCACCCAGCAGGTCCGGGAGTATCCAAATGAAGACGGAACACATAACCTTATTGATGCGGAGAAGATTTCGGAGAAGGGGTTTGACAGCGAACTGTGCTGGGCGGCAACAGCATCTAATATGCTCTGGCTTACAGGCTGGGCGCAGAATATTTGTGATGCTGATGAAAATATAGTTTTCTCCTCCGAAGATGAAGTCTTCAGTTATTTCTGCAACAACTTCGTTGATGACGGAAGCCGTGACTATTACGGATTCAAATGGTTTTTCAACGGAATTAATATGGACCAGATAGTCGAGGACGGTAAAGTCGTCTACAGCAATAAGGTCTATGAAGATAAATATTCGCAGCTGAAAGTATCTGGTAGTACCGGTCTTGTTCCGGATGTTGCTGCTGAAAACGCCTTCCTGACATATTCGGGCAGCACACTGCCGGCGCAAAGCACCGGGCTTTCCGAATTTGCCGAACTGCTGAAGAAAGGGTTCGCAATAGGTCTGTCTTTAGGCAACTATGAAAACGAGGAAGGACAGGACATAAGATCAGGCGGCCACGCCGTAACGCTTATGGGGTATATCAAGCAGATAGGCGAAAATGTCAGCAACGCGCTGAAGGGTCTGTTTATAGCCGACTCGGACAACGACAAGGATGTAGATAATATACCTGCTGATAAAAGAACGAATTCCTATACGCTTTATCTTACCGATGAAGTCACTCTTACAAACGGAGTCACCGGGTATTCGCTCGGCGGATACAACGGCGACGGGGAGAACTTTGTTCTGGACAATTTCACGGTTCTCTTCCCGAGCAGTGGCAGAGACGAAATCAAGGAGACGGATTCAGATGGAAATGCAACTTTGGATCCGTCAACCACACTGGACTTTGTCCCGTATTCGCTGACGGTATCCAGTACGGATGCCGATGTCAGCAGCCTTAAAATAGGAGATACCGTCAACATATCCACTATGGTTCAGAATATGTCCTATATCGGAGCGGATGGCATCATGCTGCAGATCACATACACAATAAAAAAAGACGGCGAGGCTTTCGGAGACCCGATAACAACCAATGTGGAACTGGGTAGCGTCGCTCCGCTGGACAGATTCACTATTTCGGGGAACTACACGTTCAGCGAACCTGGAGCATATATGGTCGAAGTCAACATTGATGATGTTTTAATGCTCAAGGATGATGATCTGTATCACAGTATTGTGGAGGCTTACTTGTCAAACAACAAATACAGCGGTAGCTGCTCGTTCAACATTAATACGCCTGAAAAGGACAGCGGAACCGATTACGAAAAGAAAGAACCGGAGGCGACCAAGGTTTATGCGGCGTCTTTCAAATCCGACAACGCAGCAGAGAATCTTGTAATCGCCTTTGAGGCCGGTTTTGGTCTTGAGAGCACCGATCAGTTCGTGGAGCTTTTCCACAACAACAAAAATACCGTTGTTGACACCTCGAATTTCAAAATCGTTCAGCTGCCGGACGGAAGCTTCGAGCTGCGGCTGAACAGCAGGTATCTCAGGACTCTGGCTCCGGGATTGAACACTTTCGTATTGAGAACCGTATTTGGTGATGAGCTGGTATACATATTCCAGATAGACATCAACTGAGAAAAAACATATCGGAAAAGAAAAGAGGCTGATTTCAGCCTCTTTTTCTGACGGCGAACCGCCCGCATTATTTGCTTTTCAAGTAATCAGGCACTCAATCATTGACAGATCGAATACCGGAATATTGTATTGCTTACAGCGCTTTTTTGCGCCCGGACTTCCTGAAATGAGCACGGACCCGGAAGACAAAACGGTGTCTCTTTTCAGAATACCGGAAAATAGAGTTACAGGTACGGCAAAAGAATCCGGATCAAGCTCTTTGTCGGAAAGCAGATACAGTTTTTTACCGTTGTTCTTCAGCTGGTACAGCAGCCGTATCAGTTCGGGAACGACCTTTCCGTCAACGACAACAGTATCTTCAAAGTCCACATACACGGTATCAAATTCACAGCCTATACGGAAGTTTCTTCCGAAGGTCCTGTCAAGGACCACACGGCTGCAGTTGTCGAGAATGTCTATGTCATAATCCCAGAAATCAAAAAGCGTCATCATCGGCATGTTCATGCCGCGGTTTCTGGTAACCGACATGGTTCCGGCTATTCTCGGCGCTATTTCCATAAGACGGTATTCGCCGGAGGCATTCTTTTTCACCTGAAAGAACCATGCACCGCGGAACTTCAGCTTTGAATTGAGGTCATCGGCGATTGCTCTTATTTTTTCGTCGCATTCAATCATAACGGAATGTGTGGCGATTCCGGCTTCAATGACGTCCCGTGTTCTGGGGCTTACTATTCTGAGAGTGCCGTGCCTGTCGGTGAAGCAGTCAATGGTATATTCGGCACCGGGAAGGTATTCGCAGACGGAGTATTCCGTCCCGCATGAAAGTGCGGCTTTCAAATCTTCGGCACAGTCGATTTTTTTCGCACCAATGGCGCTGTGACCTACCGATGGTTTGATGAAAACGGGATAGCAGTCCACTTCGTCCGGAGAATTGAAGTAGCGGCAGAGATACCATGCCCCGTCCAGAAATCTGTATGTATCGTTCTTGGAACAGCATATGGCGACAGTCTTTGCGTCCGTGGCAATCACGGGCGCATTAATTCTGCCGCGGGATTCCGACATCAGAAACAGCGTTGCGTCATTTGCGGGATAGACATAGTCTATTTTTTCCTCATCAATTATTCTGTTGAGATAATCAACGAAACAGTCTTCGGAGATGTACGGAAAAGTGTTTATGCAGTTGTCATATAGAAAAGCTCCGTGGTCATCCACGCTCGCCCCGCCGACAAGACGTACGAATTTGGAATACTTTAGAGAATTGCATATTTCCTGGCTGATTTCTGTTCCGGCAGGAAATACTAGAACATTTTTTGGCGTCATAAACCGATGAACCTGCTTTCTAAAGGGAAACCATAGTATTTCAGGTGCCGGGCTTTCCGAGCATCCTGAACATATTCTTTTTATATGCCTCGACTCCGGGCTGGTTGAAGGGATTGACACCGCTGATGTAGCCGGATATCCCGCACGCGACTTCGAAGAAGCAAATCATTGAGGCAAGGCCAGCCTCATCGCGCCTGTCAATGTGAAGCTCAATATTAGGTACTCCGCCTGAGATATGGGCTTCTTTTACGGCGTTCGCCGCTATGCTGTTGACTTTGGACATTTTGATTCCGGCGATATAGTTGAGACCGTCGGCATCCGCTTCATCATAGGGTATTTCATAGTCAAACCTGGGGGAGTCGAAGCGGATGATGGATTCGAAAAGATCTCTTCTGCCTTCCTGTATATACTGTCCCATCGAGTGAAGGTCAGCTGTGTATTCAACGGAGGCGGGGAAAATGCCTATGGAATCCTTGCCCTCGCTCTCGCCGTAGAGCTGTTTCCACCACTCCGCCATGAATCTGAAGCTGGGTTCGTATGCACCGAGAATTTCGGTGGTGTATCCTAGTGAGTAGAGCAGCTGTCTTGCCGCCGCATACTGCAGGGCGGGGTTGTTGCTGGAGGCAGAAGAAAGAATGGCCATATCATCAATGGCTGTATTGATTATTTTTTCAATGTCAATACCTGCGGCTGCCATGGGAAGGAGTCCGACGGCGGAAAGAACGCTGTAGCGTCCGCCCACATCATCGGGAACGACAAAAGTCTCCCAGCCGTTTGTGTCGGCAAGGCCCTTCAGGGCACCGCGGGCGGCATCCGTTGTCGCGAAGATGTGATCATCGGCATCTTTACCGTACTTGGATTTGAGTAGTTCCCTGAAAAATCTGAATGAAAGAGCGGGCTCCAGGGTTGTGCCAGACTTTGAGATGACATTTACGTCGAAGTCGCGGTCGCCTATTCTGTAAAGGATGTCGTTAAGGTATTCGGGCGAAAGTCCGTTTCCGGCAAACAATATTTCAACATCACCGGCTTTGGTCACCGGACGCAGGAGCTCGATTGCTCCTTTCGCGCCGAGATAGCTTCCGCCGATGCCGATGACGACAAGAACCGATGAGCGGCTGCGGATTTTTTCCGCTGCCTTCAGTATTTCAGAAAGTTCGGTATTCTTAATCTTTTCTGCAAGCGTGAGCCAGCCGAGAAAATCACTGCCTTCTCCGCTGCCGGTCATTAAAGTATCAAAAGCTTTTAACGCGGCGTCAAAGTCGGGACCGTTCCCTTTTATGAATTTCTCAATGCCGCTCAGATCAACTCTGACCATGTTAAATCCCCCAATATGTGTTAGTTTTTTCCGCATCATTATACATTTATTTTGGCGATTATGGAAGACGAAAAAGCCGTCTGAAGAGTCATAATATTATGACCGTTGTATGGTTAAAGTGAATAAATACTTTCAATATTCATAAAAAAATGTTGAAAAATATGTTGAAAATGTTAAAAAGTACCGAATCTGGCAAATAACGGGGAGAGATAATTCCTGCTTTATGCATTTAATTCTTGAAAATATTCATATTTTATTTGCTGCCGTGCGGTCGCGGACCTGCAGTACGGACTTTTCCGGAAGGCAATGGACCGCAGTATCCGCTTCAATTGACGATATTGACTAATATATTGTGAAAAGAGTACAATAATAAAAATATAATTGGATTAGGAGGGAACTGATGAGACGGGAATTCAAGTGGGACAAGAAATACCTTCATTGGGGCCTTACCGCGTTTTTTGTAATAGCGGCAAGCCTTGTTCTGTTCTTTATTCTTGACGACCTGAAGCAGATAGGAGCGTTTTTCTCCAAACTGTGGACTATTCTTGCACCGTTTATTTACGGTCTGGTGATAGCGTATCTGCTCAATCCGCTGATGAAGAAGATGAGCAGGAAAATGCCCAAGGCTCTGGCTGTCCTTCTTTGTATTATTATTGTTCTTGTGGTGATAACGGCTTTGGTGCTGCTTATCATTCCTGAACTGTCCGACAGCATAGTAAAGATAGTCCAGAACAGCCCGCAGTACATCAACGATGTTTCCGCATGGCTTGAAAGAATAATCAAGGACAACGACATCGAGCAGTATCTCAACAGTTTCATCGGGAACATTGACGAGAGCTTTGTCAATTTTCTCCAGTCGAATGTGGTGCCCAAGCTCGGAGGAATGGTTACCAACCTCACCTCCGGCGTATACTACGCCGTAAAGATAGTTTACAACCTTATCGTCGGAATAATCGTTGCGGCATATGTGCTTTCAAACACTGACAAGGTAACCGCCGGTTTCAGGCGATTCCTCTACAGCATTTTCACGATACCCGCTGCCGAGAAAATTCGCGCCGGAATAAGGTTTGTTGACAGGACATTTATGAACTTCTTTACCGGAAAGCTGCTTGATTCGGCGATTATCGGTCTTATCTGCTATATTTTCTGCGCGATAGTAAGGATGCCGTATGCGCTCCTGGTTTCGGTTATTGTCGGAATAACAAACATTATCCCGTTCTTCGGACCGTTCATCGGGGCAATACCGTCGGCAATAATCATTCTGATGGACAAACCGGTGATGTGCCTCGTGTTTGTAATCTTCATTATTATTCTGCAGCAGATTGACGGTAATGTTATCGGACCTAAAATTCTCGGGAACTCAATCGGAATCAACGGATTCTGGATTATGTTCGCCATTATTCTGGGAGGCGGCCTGTTCGGGTTCATGGGAATGCTTCTCGGGGTTCCGGTATTTGTCTGCATATACACCGGAATAAAGACACTGATAAACAAAAAGCTTAAAAGATCGTCTCTTCCGGTTGACACCGAAAGTTATATGAATCTTGATTATATCGATTCGGACAGCAACGAAATCCATAAAATGAATCATCAGTGAAATACTGACGAAAAGAGTCCGGTTTCACTGGACGCTTTTTGCGTGACAATAATATCTGAAAAGAGGAAAAAACTATGATACTAGACTGCGAACAGTACACGGGTAAATGCGTATGCGGCCGCGAACACACACTTGAGACGAAGCTTGTTGTCGTGGAGCATGACGCGATATCCAACTTTGAAAAATATATGGCACAGGTCGGACTCGACGGGAAGAAACGTGCTGTAGTATATGATACCAACACTTTCAAACTTACCGAAGGCAAGCACATGGCCTGCGATCAGGAGATTGTTCTTGATGCAAACGGGCTCAGAGCCGAGGATGTTCTTATAGAGAATATGATGAAAGACCTCGACAAGGATATAGAGGTCATTGTGGCCTACGGCGCCGGAACCATAATGGATTTCGGCAGATACCCCGCATATAAACTGGGAATACCCTTTGTGGCGGTGCCGACACTGGCTTCATCCGACGGTTTTACCGCAAATATCTGCTCGGCAATCCTTGACGGACAGAAAAAGAGCACGCCGATGTGCGCGCCCATTCTGGTGGTTGCGGATCTTGACATCATCGGCGGAGCACCGGCAAGACTTGTCGCATCCGGAATAAACGACATCCTTTCAAAGTACATCTCGCTTGTTGACTGGAGAATTTCGAAGCTCGTTGACGGCGAGTACTACTGCCCGATGGTTGCGGAACTTGCCAACGAAGCTCTTATGATAATGCGCAATGCCGCAGACACCTATGCCGAAACAGGAGTGGCCGACCATGAGGCTATGACGATGGCGCAGATGCTATCGGGACTCACAATGCAGCTGCTTGACCATTCAAGGGCGGCGTCCGGTGCCGAGCACCTTATTGCCCATCTCGTTGAGATGAAGCCGCCGAGATTCGAAAATGCCGAGGGTATTCACGGCGAATGCGTAGGAGTTGGTACATATCTCTGCGCCTGCAAGTATCACGAACTGGCAAAGCTCACGCCTAAAGCCAGAAAGTATGAGCCGCTGAGCGATGAATGGATTTACGAAAAATTCGGTGAGCGCCTTGCACCCGGAATCATCAAGGAGAATTCCGAGGATATTCTTGCAACATTTGACCCGCAGAACATTGTTGACAAGTGGGAGGACATAAGGAATCTTATAAGCACAATTCCCAGCCCGGAAACACTTAAGAAACTCTTCGAGGGATGCAACTGCAAGTACAGGCCCGAGGACATCGGAATCGACCCAGCGCTTTCGGAGGAAATCCTCCCGATATCCGCGGCTATAAGAAACAGACTGACCCTTGTAAGAATGCTGAGAGTGCTAGATTTCGAATAAACAATGAGCAAAGCAAAACTGTTTGTATATTATTTCCTTCAGTGGACCTGGGGGATAATACAGAATATTGTCGGTCTTATAATTAGGGCTTATGTTCTGTCAAAAGACCCGAACAAGGACAGTTTCAAGTTTTTCGGCGCACAGGTGACGGAATGGAACAAGGGACACGGGTCCATGGGAATGGGTATGTTTATTTTCTACGGACATAAAGGGGAAAAGGATGAGCAGGAAGTCCTTGTCCACGAATACGGGCACACCCTGCAGTCTGCCGTGCTCGGACCTTTTTACCTTCTTGTTATAGGACTTCCGTCCATTATCTGGGCTACCCGCCCGAAGTATAAAAAGCTTAGGGAAGAAAAAGGCATCAGATATGTAGATTTCTATCCGGAATCATGGGCAAATTCATGGGGCTCTAAGATAACCGGACTTCCGGCTCCGGACAGATAACATATTTTAAATTAAAACCGCTGTTTGTTAACGGCGGGACAACCGATAGTATTTCTGAGGCGGAGCTGATAGCTATGCTTAAGAGTATAAAATGACGGCATAAGCATATTCAATGCTGATTCAGAAAAGCAGCAGCTTTTACAAATGCAGCAATCCCCTTCGCTGAATAATCGGAGAAGGGGATTGCTGTAATTCGGATGACCCGCTATGCTATCGGTGCGCGAGTGTGTTCTTGGCTTCTGCCAGCGAAGATACAAGCGCATCTATATCATCGCTTGTGGTATAGCGTGAGAGGCCTATTCTGAGTGAGCCGTCTATCACGTCTGCGGGAAGACCTATGGCTTCAAGAACGTGGGACCGTTTTCCAAGCTTGCAGGCCGAGGACTTTGAGACATATATTTCTCTTGCCTCGAGGAAATTCATAAGTACCTCGCTCCTGTATCCCGGAAGCGAAATGCTGAGAATATGCGGCGAGTCGGTCTCAATATACCGGATATCCGGTATCGAACTTACAAGTTTTTGTGTAAGTTCATTCTTTTTTTCGGACATATACGAGGCGGCGCTGCCGAGTGAGCAGGCCGCGGCAAATGCAGCTATCTGCGGCAGGGCTTCTGTACCGGCGCGCCTTGAATTTTCCTGGGAACCGCCGACTATAAACGGCTTGAGTTTGACCCCGTTTTGGATATATAATAAACCAATGCCTTTAGGGGCATGTATTTTGTGTGCGGAGACCGAGATGAGGTCGGCACCGAGCGTTTTTGCCTTAAAAGGCACCTTCATAAAAGCCTGAACGGCATCGGTATGCAGCAGCGCCTTAGATCCCGCTTTCTTTAGAACATCGGACACTGACTTGATGTCCGTGACGGCACCCGTTTCATTGTTTACCATCATTAGAGAAACAAGAATGGTGTCGTCCCTTAAAGCATCCGCTACCGACTCCGCACAAATCCTGCCGGTCGGGTCTGGGTCGAGATAAGTTACCTCATAACCCATGCTTTCAAGCTTTTCACAGCTCCGGCGTATTGCGTCGTGTTCGACTTTGGACGTTATAATATGACGGCCCTGACGTTTCATTAAATCAGCGCCGCCGAGGACTGCCCAGTTGTCGCTCTCACTTCCGCACGAAGTAAAGACAATCTCGTCGCTTTTCGCACCGAGCGCATCGGCCAGAGTTTTGCGGCTTGAATCAAGCAGCTTCTTTGCCTGACGGCCCTTGGTGTGGGTTGAGGACGGATTGCCGTAAATATTAGTCATTGCATCAAGCGCGGCTGCTGCAGCCTCGCTGCATACCGCGGTTGTTGCTGCGTTATCGAGATAGTGTTCCATGAATTACATTATAGCTACTTTGGGTTGCAAGGTCAATCAGTACGAGACCCAGGCAATCGAGACAATTTTACAGTCGCACGGCCATAGAAACGAAGTCCCGGCGGATATTATCATCGTCAACACATGTGCCGTTACAGCGGAAGCGGGAAGAAAATCCAGACAGCTTATCAACCGTCTGAAAAAGGAGAATCCCGGTGCCCTTACGGCAGTATGCGGCTGCTACGCCCAGGCGACAGACGTCGATGCGGATATTGTATTCGGAACCAACGATAAAGCCGCATTTATTAAGGCTATAGAGGATAAAATTTCGGAGAGAAACATTGACAATCCGTTTAAAAGAAGACAGTTTGAGTTTCTGCCTGCGGGAGCAGTTGACGGAAGGACCAGGGCAATGCTCAAAATCCAGGACGGCTGCGTTAATTTTTGCACCTACTGCATTATTCCGTATACAAGGGGAAGGCTTAGGAGCCTGCCTGTAGAGGATGCGGTTTTAGAAACCGTACGTATGGAAACGGAGGGATTCAAGGAACTTGTTCTGACCGGAATCGAGATAGCCTCGTACGGTGAGGACCTTCCGGGAAAGCCGACACTTACAGATGTTGTGGAATCGTGCGCCGGGGCGTGCAGCGGTATGAGAATCAGACTGGGGTCGCTCGAACCCACGATAGTGACCGAGGACTTCTGCAGGAGGCTTTCCGCCACGGGCAGAATCTGCCGGCAGTTCCATCTTGCCCTGCAGTCGGGTTGCGACAGAACGCTTAAAAACATGAACCGCAAGTACGATACTGAAAGATTCTATGAATCGTGTCAGCTGTTAAGAAAGTATTTCCCAGGCTGTGCGATTACCTGCGATATGATTGTAGGTTTCCCGGGTGAGACGGAAGAGGACTTTTCGCAGACTCTTGAATTCATTAAAAAATGCGCTTTTTCCCAGATGCATATTTTCCCGTATTCCAGAAGACCCGGAACACCGGCTGACAGCATGCCGGACCAGTGCACAAGGACCGTAAAGAACCAAAGGGCCAAGCGGGCTTCGGAAATTGCGGAGGAGATGCACCGCGAATTTCTGCAGTCGTATATAGGAAAGACAGTGCCGGTGCTGATTGAATCAAACAATCAGGGGCACACCGACACCTATGTTCTAGTGAAACTCGAAGGCAATGCGTTGCGCAACGAGATGGTGAATGTTAAAATAGACCGGATTGAAGGTGAGGCACTATATGGAAAGAGTGTATAATTTCGCGGCAGGTCCCGGAATACTTCCGGAAGACGTGCTCGAAGAGGCAAAAAGAGAACTGACAAACTACAAAGGTACCGGAATGTCCGTGATGGAGATGACGCACAGGAGCAAAGTCTTCCAGGAAATCTTCGACACGGCAAAAGGCAGTCTGAAAGAGGTCCTTGGCGTTCCGGACAGCTACGAAATACTGTTTCTGCAGGGCGGAGCCACACTCCAGTTCGCGTCTATCCCCATGAATCTGATAAGGGGCAAAACAGCGGACTACGCCGTGACGGGCAACTTCTCCGGGAAAGCCGCGGAGGAGGCAAAAAAGTACGGAACGGTCAATATAGCATACAGCGCAAAGGAAACTGGATTCGATTCGATACCAAGGCAGGAAGAGCTTGTGTTTTCGGATAATGCAGAGTACTTCTACTATTGCGCCAACAATACAATCTACGGAACCGAATGGCAGTATGTACCAGATGCCGATGCTCCTGTGGTGTGCGATATGTCCTCTGATATACTTTCAAAACCCGTGGACGTTTCCAAATTCGGACTTATCTATGCCGGAGCTCAGAAGAATATGGCTCCGGCGGGACTGACGGTTGTAATTATCGACAGGGCGCTTGCCGGCCGCGAGATGGCCATCACGCCGAAAGTCATGAGCTACAGCCAGCTGATAGAAAACGATTCCATGCTCAACACGCCTCCGTGCTGGTGCATATATATGCTCTCGCTGACGCTTGACTGGATTAAGAGACAGGGCGGGCTTAAAGCGATGGAGCAACTCAAAAATGAGAGATCGGCTCTTGTTTACGATGTTCTTGACAACTCGTCGTTCTATATTCCGCATGCAAGGAAAGATGCTAGAAGCTGCATGAACGTCACGTTTAGAACTCCGTCTGAGGAGCTTGACGCGGAGTTTGTCAAACAGGCGGCGGAAAAGGGAATTGTGAATATCAAGGGGCACAGAATAACCGGAGGACTTCGGGCATCTTTGTACAACGCGATGCCGGTTGAAGGCGCAAAGGCACTTGCAGAATTTATGAAGGAGTTTGAACTGAGACATGTTTAAGATAAAGACAATGAATTCCATATCCGAGACGGGTATCGGCCTTCTGGAGAACAGGGGCTATGAAGTCGGACCCGATGTCGAGGAACCAGATGCAATGCTCATCCGTTCGGCGGATGTGCACGGGATGGAATTCGGCAAGGATTTGCTGGCGATAGGCCGCGCGGGCGCGGGATACAACAATATTCCGATTGAAGAGTGTGCGGAGAAGGGAATCGTTGTTTTCAACAGTCCCGGAGCAAACGCGGAGGCTGTAAAGGAGCAGGTTATGATGGCTCTTGTCATGTCCTCGCGCGATGTGCTTGGTGCGATAGATTACGTGAAAGATATATCAGGCAAGGGCGACGAGATACCGAAACTCGTTGAAAAGGGCAAGAACTCGTTTGCCGGTCCCGAACTCATGGGCAAGACACTGGGAGTAATAGGTCTCGGAGCCGTTGGCGCCCTTGTGGCGAATCTGGCGATAGAATTCGGCATGACGGTATACGGATTTGATCCGTTTATGTCCGTTGACGCGGCATGGAGACTTTCAAGGGAAGTAAAACATGCCGACACAGTCGACGAGCTATACGCCGTGGCAGATTACATAAGCATCAACGTCCCGTACACCGAGCAGACTGCGAACATGCTTAACGCCGAAGCATTTAGAAAGATGAAAACTGGTGTCCGCATAGTGAATGAATCAAGAGCGGAAGTTGTTGACGATATAGCGATAACCGAGGCGCTTGACGCGGGCAAGGTGGGCAAGTATGTAACTGACTTCCCAAACGAGACTATCCTCAAAGCCCCGAATGTTATAGCAATGCCTCATCTGGGCGCCTGCACGCCGGAGTCCGAGGAGCGCTGTGCCGAGATGGCCGCAAGGGAACTGATAGACTATCTTGAAAACGGCAATATCCGCAACTCGGTGAATCTTCCGGATGCGTCTCTTTCAAGAATGGGCAACTGCAGACTGTGCGTATTGCACCGTAATGTTCCAAAGATGCTGACCAGAATTCTGGATTTCATTTCCGATAGGAACATTAACGTTGAGCACATGATAAACAAGCCGCGCGGCGACTATGCCTACACCATTGTCGACCTCGGAAAGAAAATAGGACCGAAAACCGCGGCGGAGATGGAGGAGTTAGATGATATCCTCCGTATTAGGGTGCTGTATGTCGACTGATAAACTGTACTACACCGACAGCTACATAAAAGAATTCGAAGCCACCGTGACGAAAGTCGCGGATGGTTTCGTCGTTTTGGACCGCACCGCGTTTTTTCCCGAGGGAGGCGGTCAGGCCTCGGATGACGGGATGATTGACAATTCATCCGTTACTTCTGTAAAGGAGACAGACGGCGAGATTCGTCATTATACCGGCGCTTCATTTAAAGAAGGGCAGAAAGTCAGCTGCGTTCTAAATTTTGACGAGCGTCTTCGCAAGATGAGAAACCACAGCGCTGAGCATATTTTCTGCGGGTTAGTCCATGCCAAATTCGGCTATGGCAATGTGGGATTTCACCTTAGCGATGTCGTTACCTTTGATTTTGACGGGGAACTTAGCCGTGAGCAGGTATTTGAGATAGAGCGCGAAGCCAACGAGGCAATACTTAAAAACATGCCGGTTACCACCTGGTTTCCGACGGCGGAGGAGGCGTCGCAACTTCCGTTCAGGTCGAAACTGGAACTCGACGAGATGCCGGAGCTGAGACTCGTAAGAATCGGAGACGTGGACCTTTGCGCGTGCTGCGCTCCTCATGTAAGGAACACGGGCGAGATAGGAATGCTGAAAATAATCACATCTGACAGGCACAGAGGAGGCACACGCCTCACAATGGTGGCCGGACTTGATGCGTACAGACTCGCCGGCCAATACCAGGAGAGCGTAACGGAAATATCCGGGAAGCTTTCGGCACCGAGGGAAAACGTGTCAGAGTGGGTACAGAATCTCAAGGAAGAGAGAGACAGAATCAAATACGAAAAAATCGGACTTGAGATGCAGCTCGTAAGGAATCTTCCGGTAGACGATAATTGCGTTTTCACCGAACTTTCCGATGACGGAGCAAGAGAATACTGCAATCTGCTAAAGGAACACCATACTGTCGCGGCGGTTTTTACGGGTGAGAAATATGTAATCGGCAGCAATTCCGTAAATCTAAGGGAACTTTCCGGAGAAATAAACGCAGCGATAGAAGGACGCGGAGGCGGAAGGCCTGAAATGATAAGCGGAACCGCAAAAGCAGACTCTGAAACAATTCATAAATATTTTTCAAAATATTTGTAACTTTTAATGACACAATTTGTAATATATGTTATAATGACTCCGATTTCATTGGATAGGAGGAAGAAAAATCCATGAAAAAAATAATGGCATTGTTAATGATATTAATTATGCTTTTTTCGCTGATGCCTTTTGCATATGCCACTGAAGAAGGTGGCGGAGGCGGCGGCGGATCCGTGTCGGAATCACCAGAACAGTATACTGTTAGTTTTGACAGAAATGGTGGCACGGGAACTGCCCCGAGCGATATAGTATGTGACAAGAATAGTTCTATCACACTTCCGACGGGCGATGGTCTGGAAAAGGCCGGGTATAGCTTTGCCGGATGGAATGACGGAAACGGAACGCTTGTGGCAGGCAGCAGCTATACCCCGTCTCGATCTATTACTCTCGCTGCTGTATGGAACGCCACTCCAAGCATTTTTACCGTATCATTTGCGGCCGGTGAAGGCGCTACTGGTACTGTACCGTCAGCCATTACACAGACGGCAGCGCATGAAGCCATTACGCTTCCGTCAAAAGGTGATCTCGTAAAGACGGACTGCAATTTTCAGGGATGGACTGATGGCACGAATACGTATGCAGCAGGAAACCCTTATACCCCGTTGTCAAATATAACGCTTACGGCTAGCTGGTCCGCCCAGCAGATTCGCCATACGGTTTCGTTCGATATTAACCAGGGAACCGGTACAGTTCCGTCTCCAATCAAACAGGAAACTCAGGGGCAGGCGATTACCCTTCCGACATCAGGAGGATTTTCGAAAGCCGGCAGCGTGTTCCAGGGCTGGAGTGACGGCTCTTCTACAAGAATTGGTGGTAGTGAGTACACTCCGAGCGCGGATGTTACATTAGTTGCACAATGGGTGGAGTCCACCGCAAAATACACTGTTTCGTTTAATATCAATGGCGGTACAGGAACTGCTCCAACCCAAATCGAACAGAGTGCAGTTGGCGCCGCGGTTACGCTTCCGGCGGTTAGCGGCTTTTCAAAATCCGGATTTGTATGCACCGGTTGGACAGATGGAGTAGGGAAATATGCACCGGGTGCGGGATATACACCGGCAAGCAATATCCAGCTATGTGCTGTATGGGAACCGGTTTTTACCATCACATTTATGCCTATGAACGGAGGCAGTTCCACGACTGATACGACGGACATTTCTGGTAAACTCCAGTCTCTTCCGACTCCTACATGGGCGGGAAACATATTCAATGGTTGGTATTCTCAGGCATCCGGCGGCACTCAAATAAAAGCAAATGAGACTGTGTTCAATTCAAATGCCACAGTATATGCCCAGTGGATTCCGGAATATATTGTAACGTTTAATCCAAACGGAGGCAGTTGTTCTACAGGAACGGCAACTACCGGTGCAGACAAAAAGCTTAGCTCGCTGCCAACACCGACCAGATCTGGCTTCAAGTTTACAGGATGGTATACGGCTGCATCCGGTGGTACTCAAATAAAAGCTAATGAAACCGTGTTTAATGAAAGCACCACAGTTTACGCCCATTGGACCGCCGCCGAAACAATCAAGGTATATCTCAGCTATACAAGCGGAGGATATGCAACCATTTCATACGGCGGGAACACCTCCTCCTCATATCTTGAAATACCGTACGGCGAGTCTGTCGTGGTAACGGCAAATGCCGTCAACTCTTCATCAAGCTACGGCAATTTTGTATATGATATATGGGTCTACGGCGGTCAAAAAGCGGTTTACGGAAATGCATACACTTCGGTTGTGTATACAACCCAGGGCGCGACAAACAGCCCGATGTATATCAAAGTCCGCTTCGGCAATAGATATGGCAACCCGTACACCGGTGATGCCGGAATATGGCAGTATGTTGTTGCGGCACTTTCATCCGCCGGACTCGGAACCGGAATTGTGATAGGCTCAAAGAAAAAACGCAAGTGATTGGTCATTAATGACAAATCGGTTTTAGTTAATTGAATAAAGTAGACGAAAAGGGACCGAGAGGTCCCTTTTCCGTTGACACTGCTATGGCGTTCTGTTAGTATTAAGCTGAATTAAAAGGGTGATTTTGCCCTTTTTTACAATCAGAAAATCTAAATTGGGGGGTTATCTGTTGAAAGACCTTAAGCATCTGATTTATTTTGAGAATCTGCTTCAGGAAGCCAACAATGAGTTGGTTCAGCAGGCAAAGAAAGACGGCAAGAGAGCCCTTGGCTATACTTGCTATTTCATGCCTGAAGTACTTCTCGACCTGCCCGGATGTTTCTCGGTACGTCTGAGAGCTCCGCGCTGTGCTTCTCCTGACATAGCTACATACTATCTGTCAGCGAGAACCTGCCACTACAGCCGTTCACTTCTTGAGCGCGCGCTTGAAGGTGGCTACAATTTCCTCGACGCACAGATGGCAACTGAAACATGTACTGCTACCTGCCGCTTCCAGGAACACTTAAAGCAGAAACATGTCGATTCTGTCGAAGATATGAATATCATCCAGAATCCCGACTTCTTCTGCGAGTTTACCGATGTTCCGATGAAGAACAATGAAAACGGATATGAGTGGTATAAGACTCAGCTCCGCGCACATGTTCTCGAGCCTCTTAAGAACAATTTCGGTATTGACACCTCTGACAAGGCAATCCTTGCAGCGGTAAAAGAGCACAACGAAGTTTGTGATCTTATCAACGAAATCGGTGACTACCGCAAGCTCGACAACCCGACAATAACCGGTTACGAGTTCGCCGTCATACAGCTTGTATCACTCGTATGCCCGAAGTACCTCATCCTGCCTTACCTGCGTGAGACAGCAAAGGAACTCAAGACACGCAAGCCGGACGCAAAGAATCCCTGGCGCTGCAGAGTTGTTCTTGCCGGTTCTGAAAATGACGATCCCGATTTCACAAAACTCATCGAAGGCTGCGGCGCAATGGTCGTTTGTGACCGTTACTGCTACGGCGCAGTCGAATCACGTCAGAGAATTGAAATCCCCAAGGGAGCAGATCCTCTCGACGTAATTTCACGTCACTATCTGAAGACCTCCAACTGCCCGCGCTTCATGCCTCAGGACGAAATGCGCGCCAGAAAGCAGCGTCTTGCAGATCTCTGCAAGGAGTACAAGGCTGACGGACTTATCGTTGCATCCAACAAGTTCTGTGAGTACTGGTCATATGAGCGTGTCATCGACACCATCATTATGCAGAGAGACTTCGGTATTCCTGTATGCTCAATAGAAAAGGAATACATCAACACAGCTTCCGGACAGCTCAGAACAAGATTCCAGGCATTCGTCGAAAGTGTTGAGATCAAAAACATCCAGGAGGGCAAGTAAAATGGCTGATATCACGAAAGCATTAAAAGACTTCTGGTACGGCAAGCCGCATACCGGTGAAGAAGGCGGTCGTCGTCTTGGAGATATCCTTGAAGACAAGACCGGTCTTTACAAGCACAGAGAGTGGCGTGGCGTAAAAGACACATGGTATTACTTCTGGAATATCTGGTGCTACAACTATGTTCACATGGTTATAGACATCTCCGAACTCGGCGGACTTGTAACATTCGCAAAAGGCCTCTGGCGTTACCGCTGGGTCGGACAGACCTACCTTCCTGTTATCCACTGGTTTGACCGTGGACTTCAGGGACTCCGCGGCGAAGCTCTGAGAGCTTCCGCATGGCATTACCGTGGAATGGTCCGTGCTTCCATTGACCAGTTCCAGGGCATGTTCCAGGGCGACACCAAAATCAATGGCGGCAAGCAGAACAAATACTACAAGCGTAATCTTGGTATAAACGAGACTGTATGGGGCGGTCTGTACTACGGCTGGGAAGGCAGAATCAAGCCCATCCCGATGGAGATGATTCCGTACTTCGTTACCTGCCATGTTAACTCGCACACAGTTCTCAACTACATCGATGCCGTTCAGTCAATCGGACTTCCCGGTGACCCGTGCCCGATGTGCCAGGCTGAATCCGGACTTTTCGTCCTCGACGATATGCCCGATTTCTGCCCCGCAATCATCACCTGCAACGAAGCATGCGATGCATCCATTTCAACTTCCATTCTTCAGGACTGGTTCTTCAACAAGCCTCTGTTTGCACTTCCTCTGCCCATGCAGTTCGACGATCCGCTCGTCAAGGATTTCTGCGTAAACGAAATCAAGCAGAACTGGGCATTCATCGAAGAGCAGTACGGCATGAAGATGGATGTGGAACTTCTCAAGAAAAAGCTCCAGTCTCAGGCTGCTCTGCAGACCTTCGAGTGGGAGAAGTGGGAAGTTGCCGCAAATACCGACTACTACCCGATCAACGGCGTTGCACAGGCACTGTACCGTATCTACTCCTCACAGTACGGCGACTGGGATACCACAATCTGGCACGAATGCGACAGCAAGGTCCGCCCGATTATGGAAAAGTGCGTAAAGCAGAAGATCAATCCGTTCCCGCAGACAACACACAGAGTTATTGCATGGTCCTGCGCACCTCTGTACTATTCCAACTGGTGCACATGGGCATATAACTGCTGGGGACTCAATGTCATCATCAATATGGACTCTCTCATGTTCGACATGGTGGTACGTACCGATACCGAAGAGAATATGCTTCAGGATATGGCACAGTATCATATGTGGGCTCCGATGCGCCGTATGGCTGTCGGTGGAATGCACCACATCTTTGAGCTGTGGGATTACATGAAGAAGTTCAACTGCGACATGGTCGCAATGTATGACCAGCTCCAGTGCAAGGGTATGCAGGGCGTTCACGGTCTGTTCGAGG
>R27__coassemble_309_pt1 | contig 34456 bp, 28 predicted proteins | sample R27__metabat2_low_PE_023 | metagenome-assembled genome bin R27
GTTACATTATGCGTGGGTCGTATTGCGGCCTGTGTTGTGCATTTATGCACGTTAATGAATTTGTGTATACTTTTTTGTATAAAAGGAGACCTTGTTATGAAGAAATTGGTCAAGCTTATCAGCGTCGTTATGCTGATTGCGATGATGTTCAGTATTCTGAACGTCGGTGCTTTTGCCGATGGCACTGCTGTTGTCTTCGACGAAAACGGCACAGATATTAACGGCGGATCAAGCGGCGGAAATCTTGTTATTTCCGGTGATCCCAACAACAATGACAGTTATGCCAATGACAAACCAGTCACAAGCGCATCTGCCAATGGCGGTTCAGCTTCCGATGATGAACCTGCAACTGTCAAGAATGAGGCGGGATACACTTTAACCGTTAAGGGCGGCAATGCGGCCGCACTCGAGTATTTCAAGAGTGAAAAAATGCTCGAAGAAAATCCCATGATTTACTACAACGCGGATTACATTGTATATATCCGTGAAAACATGGAGTCTTTGAAGCAGACCAATCCCAAGGTCGTCGAGTCGGCATATGAGCTTTTCGGTGCCGAGTATATGGACAAGGAATTCGAAACAACAGTCACCCTGGATAAGTCCGCTGCTCTTAAAATGAAGGCTGAATATGTCGAGAAGATAATTGAAGCACTCAAGGAGCTTGACGAAAGCGATCCGGATTCAGTGCTTGCCGTAAGAACAGCTGCCGGAAAATATACCGAAGCTTTTTCCGGTGCGGCAAATTATGATTTCACATTGGAAGAGTCTTCCTTCAGTTCTGCTGCCGAAGCTCTTGAAGCGGCCAGAGAAGAGCTTGCCTCCATCAATGCTGAAATAGAAAAGCTTGCAAACGGAGACAAGGAGATTGTTCCTTCACCGTCTCCCGTACCGAGCGAGAAGCCCGTTGATGAAGAAGAAGATAAGCAGGCGGAGAATCCTGATGCTGATGAAGATGCGGAAAATGATGACGAACAGCCCGAAGATGTTTCCGGCGAACCGTCTATGGAAAATCTGAGTGCGGCAGTTTCGGCTTTGTCCGGTATGGCCTCACCCGTTCTTCTTACATCTCCTTTAAAAATGTTTGCAAGTCTGTTTGCCCTTCCCGCATATACGGCGGCCGAACTGACCGGGCAGACCAAAACTCTTGCCTACACGACATATATTTACGGCCTTCCCGACTGGCCGATAGTGGTATGCCTGAACGAGGCGAAACTTACTGCTCCCACGGGACAGTATGCTTTTGCGGTCAATGACCCGAATACAGTTGTTACCATTGAAGCCTGCACCATATACGGAAATGCCGTTGATGTATCGGCAGGCAATGTAACTCTCAAGTATGTTAAAGTCGTAGACTCGACTCCGGATGGTTTCCCTGCGGTAAGGGTTAACGGAGGACGTCTTGAAGTCGGCAACTGCGAACTTGATTCGGCAGAAGCCACACTCGCAATTAACAATGCCAACAGCGAACTTGCAATAAACGGATACAACAAAATCGGTACATCCAGCACGACTCTGCCCGCGGTTCAGGCAAACGGAGGTACTGTAAAGATAGATGCCACCGGAACGAGCGAAAGCCTTATTTCCGGAGTCAGATATATCGGACTTGAGGTTAACGGAGCAAAAGTAAGTGCATCCGGCTACGCAAAGATCAGCGGTCTGACAGGTGTAAAGGTTAACAGCGGTTCATTCTCTATGTCTGACAATGTTGTTGTTGAAGGCGTAGGTAAGGGAACTACTTTTGCGGCTATCCAGAATGCAGGCGGCGATGTCTACGTTGCAGGCGGCACTCTCAGAGGTGAATACTGCTATGCGGTTCTCTCCGCTGATCCTTCTAGAACATACATAGCAAACGGCGAGCAGGTAATTCAGACATCCAAGTATGACAGCACACCGCAGTATACAACCGGAATTATTATAGTAAATGATGTTCCATACGGTCAGATACAGGGCGCAAACGGCGCACAGGCGGCTGTTACAGCACTTGAAGCTGCCGGCGAGCCAAACATTAATATCAAGCTCCTCGGTGACGTTGATGCCGGTACAAATTCGCTTACTCTGTCAAATCCGGGAACAAGCTACAGTGTGAACGGCAACGGACATACAATAAAATCTTCATCTTGTCCGCTTATTATTAATGCGGGTAATGTTACGGTATCCGGTATTACACTTGAATCAACCGGCGGCGACGCAATTACAATCAGCGGTACAGATCCCGCAACGACCGTGTATATCACTGGCAATACAATACTCAAGGGTACAACAGATGCCCTGTATGCGGAAGGCACCTGCACAGTATACGTAAATGACGCAGTTCTTTACGGTGATTATGGTTTCTACGTTAAAACCGGTGATACCGATGCGAAGGTAAAAGTCAATTCCTGCAAGGACAACGCAAAAGTTCCGATTAGGCCGAACACAGAACGCGATGGTCTTATAATTCTCGGCGGATACTATCTGTATCGCGGAACCGCTCCCTACTCGGTTGAGGATTATCTCGCAACCGGCATCTCCACAATAAGCAATACGGTTAATAAAGACGGCTACTATGTGGTTTCACTCGAATATACACCGGCAGTAAAAGTTGTTAACGGAACAACCGGTGTGGATTCCAACAAGATTCCCTACGTAACCTACGATAAGGCGAACCCGAAGTACATCACTTTCAACGTGGATTCCAAGGTTCTCAGAATTGATGCAATACCCATCGAAGGCGGCACGGCATTCAACGTGTTCAACTACGAGGCAACCGGCGGCAAGGACGGAGATATCACAATAGATATCGACGCATTCCAGAACAACATCGGTTCGGGCGTTTACGACCTCCAGTTCAAGTTCAAGAACGGCTATGTCATGACTCAGAGACTGCATCTCTATGTGCTTCCTGAGACTGCAAAGCTTGTAGCAAGGGCATGGTATCAGGACTGCAGCGATTACTACAATGTTCCGGCAAAGGATATCAACTACGCTGTTTCCGAATACACAGTCGGTTCCAAGGCTTATATCTACGCGGAAGTTTCCGAACTTCCCACCAAGATAGGCGTGTCCTCCGATCCCAACGGTTCCGAGGTTAACTGGTTCGGTTATTACTCACCCGTCGTAGACGGCAAGAAGGTGCTTCAGAAGGCCGACAGCAAGGACTACTTCATTCTTGTTGACTATGCATTCCTTGATCAGCTCCCGTCCGGCCAGTGCTATGTCTTCCTTGATTACAACGGAGCAATCAAGCGTGTCAACCTCAAGATAGTCAACCCGAACGTTGCTATCAGCCCGACCTCACTTGATTTCTGGGGCAAAGATTCAGCAGCCGTGTTTACCGTAACTCCGGATGTTAAGGATGTTTACATCGACGGCGAACTTGTTCCCACACAGTTCCTCAAGTATGACGAGAATACTCACAAGCTTACTGTCAGCGGTGAATACCTTGAGCATATCAAGAGCGGTACGCATCTTATGGAAGTCGAAACTTCCCGCGGCTGGGTTTCCGCAACAATCCATACAGGCGTAGGCCTTGCTCCCGACGGAGTTGACTACCATGTATACGGCGGAACCAAGGCTCTGGCATTCAAGGCGTCCGACAAGATAGACACGACAGCCGGCATCTATATCGGAAAGAACAATCCCACAAAGATTGATCCTTCACTTATCTACTTCTACGATAACGATACCAAGTTCACGGTTAGCCCGTCCTATCTCAACAGACTTTCACTCGGTACCTATTATATTTCGGCTTATGTCTGGAATCCGTCCATTAACGACTACGAGTATACATCAACAACCTTCAGAATCATTTCCGCAAGCTCTGCGGCATACAACCCGGGAACCGGTGATACCAACAACCAGGTGGTTTGGATTGTAATAGCAGCACTCGCAGCGGTAATCGCGGCAGTATTCCTCATTCCCGCGCTTAAGAAAAGCAAGGCAACTGCGGATGTCGCTAAAACGGCAGAAGCGGTTGAAGAAGTGAATGTTGAGAATGAAGAGAAGCAGAAAGAAGCCGAAGCCGAAGAGGCTGAAAAGAAATAACAAGGTCTTCCTTTAAAGCAATAGTTTGCCCGGCAGCCCGTATTTATGCGGGCTGCCATTGTTTTTCTCGATTTTTCAAACATAATAGACTATAATATTAATAATATAGATTGGTGAGGTTGCTTATGACGGAAGAACGTTTATTGAAGTATATTCCCAGAGATGACATTTATCTCTTTAATACCGGAAATGCCCGGAAAGCCTGGCTATGCTTCGGATGCAACTATATCCCGGAGCTGGATATGCACCGCTTTATTGTCTGGGCTCCGAATGCCAGAAGGGTATCGCTCGTCGGCGATTTCAACGGATGGGATCCGGACGCAAATGTCATGGAGCCCTTTGAAGGAGGAGTATGGGTCTGTTTCTGCACCGGACTGAAGGACGGGGATCTATACAAGTACTGCATTGACGGTTCAAACGGCAAGAGAGTTCTCAAGTCGGATCCTTTCGCCGCCTGCGGGCAGTGCGGGGCAAATACCGCGTCCGTAATATTCACTGATGATACATATGAGTGGCACGACGACAGGTTCATGGAAAAGCGGGCATCATCCAATTTCATGGAAGCACCGATGTCCGTATACGAGGTCCACGCGGGAGCATGGAAGCATTTCCCGATGGACAGGCCCATATTCCGCAACCTCGCCGATGAGCTTTCAGAATACTGCAAAGAGATGGGATATACGCATATCGAACTTATGCCTGTTACCGAGTATCCGTTCGACGGCTCCTGGGGCTACCAGGTTACGGGCTATTATTCTCCGACTTCAAGATACGGCGATCCAAACGACTTCAAATACTTTGTGGATACCATGCACAGCGCCGGCATTTCGGTTATCATGGACTGGGTTCCTGCACATTTTCCGAAAGACGAGCACGGACTTGCATACTTTGACGGCGGTGCACAGTTTGAGTGCAAGGAAAAGAGAATGGCCGAGCATCCCGACTGGGGTACGCTCATTTTCGACTATTCCTCGGACCAGGTTCAGAGTTTCCTCGTATCATCGGCATGCAAATTCTTCGATGTATTCCATATAGACGGTATACGCGTTGATGCGGTTTCCTCGATGCTGTATCTTGACTACGGAAGAAAAGCCGGACAGTGGACGCCGAACAGGGAAGGCGGGAACATCAATCTTGACGCGATAGATTTCCTGAGAAAAATGAACAGCGCCGTGCTAAGCACTTATCCCGGAACTGTCACAATAGCCGAGGAATCAACTGCATACCCGCTGGTGACCGCACCTCCCGATGTCGGAGGACTGGGATTCTGCCTCAAATGGGATATGGGCTTTATGCACGATACGCTTGACTATATGCAGATGGATGCGTATTTCAGGTCAAACAACCATTCAAAGCTGACTTTCTCCATGATGTACGCGTTTTCGGAGAATTATGTGCTTTCGTATTCCCATGATGAAGTGGTCCACGGAAAAAAGAGCATGATAGACAAGATGTTCGGAGATTACGAGCAGAAATTTTCTTCAATCAAGACACTGTACGGATATCAGTTCGGACATCCGGGTAAGAAACTCACGTTCATGGGCGGCGAATTCGGACAGTTCATCGAATTTGACGAGAAAAAGCAGCTTGACTGGATGCTCCTGGATTATCCGAAGCACAGCGAACTTAAGAGATACTGCGCTGATCTCAACAAACTATACACATCACACAGCGCACTTTACAAAATCGACAAAAGCTGGGACGGGTTCAGATGGCTGAATGTCAATGACAACGAGCGGAGTTCAATCGCTTTTCTGAGAATGGCGGATGACAGCTACGTTGCCGTTGCCTGCAATTTTACCCCGGTCGGATATGAAGGATTCAGAATCGGGCTGCCGGAAAAGGGAAGCCTGAAGGAAATCCTCAACAGTGACAACGAAATATACGGCGGCTCCGGCTGCCTGAATGAAGAAATCATAAAGACTTCCGACGAAGGCTTTATGGATTTGCCGTGCAGCGCAAGTTTTTCTCTTCCCGCCATGAGCGCCGTATTCTTTGAATTTATGCCTGAGAGGGACTGATATATGCTGGAAGAATTTGTAGAAATGCTTCAGGAGCACAGCAGGGATAAACTGCCGAACGTGCTGTTCGTGTCGTCCGAGTGTGCGCCTCTTGCCAAAACTGGCGGACTGGCCGATGTCGTAGGCACCCTGCCGAAATCACTGATGAAGCTCGGCATGGATGCCAGGGTTATTACACCGTACCACCATATTACAAAGGAAAAATATGCCGACAGGGTCGAGCATATGTTCCATTTCTATGTGAATCTGGGATGGAGACACGAGTACTGCGGCATTGAAAAGCTTGTACTCGACGGCGTAACTATATATCTGGTGGATTCCGAAGCCTATTACGGTGACGCCATATACCGCGGCGGAGCGGCGGAAATAGAGCAGTACGCCTTTTTCCAGAGGGCTGTTCTCGACGCAATTCCGTCTCTGGATTTTGTTCCGGAAATAGTCCACTGCAACGACTGGCAGGCAGGCATGATACCTATGCTCGCCAGGACTCAGTACCGCGGCGGAATGCAGGAGGGGCTCAAGTATCTGCTTAGCATCCACAATATCGCCTATCAGGGCAAATGGGGATTTGACTTCGTAGAGGATCTTCTGTCCGTTGACAAGGCATATTTCACGCCGGAATACATCGAACTTAACAAGGATGCCAATTTTCTTAAAGCAGGATGCGTTTTTTCCGACAGACTCTCGACGGTCAGCCCAAACTATGCCAATGAGATAAAGACGCCGTATTTCGGCGAAGGGCTTGAGGGAATACTAAATGCCAGATCCGGACAGATGACGGGTATTCTCAACGGAATCGATACCGATGTGTTCAATCCGGAGACTGATGCGAAAATCGCAAAGACTTACTCGGCAAAAAGCATGAAGGGCAAGGCAAAATGCAAGGAAGCTCTTCAGCGCAAACTGGGCCTTGATGTCAATCCGGGTGTCCCCGTAATCGGAATGGTTACCAGAATGACCGAACAGAAGGGCTTTGATCTCGTTATGGCTATTCTTGACGACCTGATGATGTATGAGGATGTCCAGTTCGCACTTCTCGGCACAGGAGATTTCAAATACGAACAGTTCATGCGTGAAGCCGAACAGAGATACCGCGGCAGACTATGCGCATACATCGGATATGACGAGGAACTGTCGCATATGGTATATGCGGGTTCGGACTTCTTCCTTATGCCGTCGAGATTTGAACCGTGCGGTCTTTCGCAGATGATAGCGATGAGATACGGCTGTCTTCCAATTGTCAGGGAAACCGGAGGACTTAAAGACAGCGTAATTCCGTATAACTGCCAGACCGGCGAAGGTGACGGATTCTCCTTTGCCAACTTTGATGCCTGGGAAATGAGGGCAACTATCCATTATGCGCTGGAATGCTATAAGGACGCAAAGGTCATGTCCGGACTCATCCTAAATGCGATGCATGAGGATTTCTCATTTGAGAGATCGGCGAAAGAGTACGTAAAAATGTATATTTCAATGCTCGACGGATATCACGAGACACCGCCGGCGCTTTCACACGACTGCACCGACACGGGATGCCGCAAGCCGTTCGGAGCTTTAGTGTGCGGAGAGAAAGTAAAGCTTTCGTTTAAAGTACTCAGCGGACGCGTGCTGTCGGCGGACCTTGTACTCGTGCGCGGGGAAGATAGGATAGAATATCCGATGACCGCTCAAAAAGAGACTTACACGGTTACTTTCAATGCACCGGATAAAACGGGAGCGTGGAAATATTTGTTCAGAATCGGAACAAAGTACGGCACCAGATATCTCTGCCCGGATTCTTCCATGCTGAACGCAAAAATGACCGACTATGAGGAAAACGGATTCGGCCTTACCGTATATCTTAAGGACTTTACGACGCCAGACTGGTTTAAAGGCTGCGTGATGTACCAGATTTTCCCGGACAGATTTGGATTTTATGCCAGAGCAACCGCTCAGCGCGGAATTAAGTATCATAAAGATCTCGGACAGTCTCCGACTCTTCACAAGAGCCTTGACGAGCCGGTCAAATATCTTCCGTCCGAAGGCGAGACGGATTACTATCCCGATGATTTTTACGGCGGGACGCTGAAGGGAGTACAGGAGAAGCTCCCGTATCTCAAAACTCTCGGTGTCAATGTTCTGTATCTCAATCCAATCGTGGAAGGCAGATCCAATCACCGTTACGATACATCGGATTATATGAAGGTTGACCCAATACTCGGAACGGAAATGGATTTCGAGAACCTCTGCAAAAAGGCAGGAGAAATGGGAATCAGAATAATACTTGACGGTGTATATTCCCACACGGGCTCCGACAGCGTATATTTCAACCGTTATGGTCACTACGGTGACGGCGGCGCCTGCGACGGACCCGAAAGCAGATATTACGGGTGGTATTCTTTTTCCAGTTTCCCGAACAGCTATAAATGCTGGTGGAATTTCAAGGATCTTCCGGAAGTGAATGAAAGAGATGCGGCATGGCAGGAATTCATTATTACCGGGCACGACAGCGTGCTCAAGACCTGGCTTAGACGCGGGGCTTCCGGATGGAGGCTCGATGTAGCCGACGAGATACCGGACGATGTTCTTGCTCTTATGAGACAGGAAATAAAGAAGGAAAACCCCGACGCCCCGATAATAGGAGAAGTATGGGAGGATGCGGTGACGAAATACGGGCCAGAGGGACCGAGGAACTATGTCCTAGGCTATTCTCTGGATTCTGTCATGAACTATCCTCTTCGCGCCGCGGTACTGGATTTCCTCAATTTCAGATATTCGGCATATGAGTTCAGAAACTTCCTTCTGAACCAGAAAATGACTTATCCGAAGCCGGTATATTACAGCCTCATGAATCTGATGTCTTCGCATGATGTGGTCAGAATCAGAACCGCACTTGCAACGGATGTCGTTATTGAGAGCCTGAAGCGCGAGCAGCAGATGGAACTGGAGTTTACGCCCGAGAAAATAGAAAAAGCCGCAGTTATGGAAAAACTTGCGGCTGCCATACAGTTTGTTCTGCCGGGGGTTCCGTGCATTTACTACGGTGATGAGCAGGGAATGACGGGAGTCAGGGATCCTTTCAACAGGATGCCGTTCAGGGAGGACACGGAGAATACCGGTTTATTCGATTATTACTGCGGACTGTCCGAACTGAGAAATAAAAATGAAGTGCTGAAATCCGGAGATGTAGAGTTCTTTGCTCTGTCAGGAGACGTTATAGCGATTCTTCGCTATGATAATGCAAAGAATTCACAATCAGTTCTTGCAATTATCAACCGCGGAGATTATGATTTTGAGTACACCGTTGACCTATCAAAATACGGAATTGGTCTTAAGAAGGGAAAAGTACCCGCAACCAAAGCGGAGATTCTGGTCATTTAATGGGATTTTTTGAGACGACATTAGGAAAGTTTATAACGACATTCGTCATTTCGATGGCACCGATAGTCGAACTCAGAGCCGGACTGCCTGCAGGGCTGGCTTTGGGTTTGTCGTACCCGCTCGCGCTTACAGCTTCGATTCTCGGAAATATGCTGCCGGTTCCCTTCATTATTTTCTTTATAGAAAAGATATTTGCGTGGATGAGAAAGCATATGCCTAAGCTTGACGGACTTGTGACCAGAATGGAAAAGAAAGCCGAGAGCAAACGCGGAACCATCGAAAACTACGGATATATCGGACTGATTATTCTCGTAGCCATTCCGCTGCCGGGCACAGGCGCATGGACAGGCTCTCTGGTAGCCGCACTGCTGAATCTCGAACCGAAAAAAGCCTTTCCGTGTATTTTCTTCGGAGTAATAATAGCGGCGCTCATCGTTACCGTGGTGTATTTCACGGCGGGCACTTTCATCTGATACTATCTGGTTATATGCGAAGACCACTGCTTCAGTCGAAGTAGTGGTCTCGTTCTATTTTGAGGTTTTCGCAGAGCTTGTCTACGCAGAAGTTTTGCCAGTCTTTTTCAATTATCGTATTTTTCAGATTCTGCACATTGTTCCGCCACTCGGTTTCCGACAGTTGCCAGTGCTCTCGGTCACGTTTGACTTCAGGTTCAAGAATCCCTTCATAATAGTTGATTCTTTCAAGTATCCGTTCGTTGGAAAGATTGGTGTCGTAGACTTCGTTGTACCTTGACAGAAAATCGTCCATGAAGAACGGACAGTCTTTAAGGAAACTGAAATAGAGTATCGCGCAGTCGTTAGGGAACATATTGAACGAAAGCTTGTTGCAGATGAGATCCCACGCTGTATCCGGCCTCAGCATGGCGTGGTCCAGATCAAACAGTGAGTACTGCCATTTCCTGTCTTCGCCGCCTCTGTAGATCTTTATGTTGGAAAACAGGTCTGTATTGGCGCTGACACCCTGTATTATGAGCCAGTTTATGTACGCATCCATGTCAAACATATCGCAGAGTGTGTCGTAGTTGTTCCTCTCGGTTAGATCATTGTCTCTTGCGTAGCGAAGAACATAGCGGCAGAAGTCACAGGAGGATTTGTCAAAAGATTCGCAGACCTGTACATCGCTCTTCTTGCAGTTTGCGAAATCCGCATAGCCCTGCTTTGTGATATCGTCCTTGAGGCAGTAGATTCCCCAGTATTTACCGTTGAGGTACAGAATACAGAACTTGCTGTGCTGGGTGTAGACATCATCGCACATATCAAGGCACAGGTCTTCCCAGATTTCTGCATCGAACATCAGATATTCGGAATCCTGTCCGGCATGAATGTTCAAGGATGAATAATCGGAGAAACCGGTGTCGAAAATATCGTATCCCAGCTTTTTTTCACCGTATGCGCTCCTGAAGTGAGTATCAAAACTGATTTTTCGGTACATTCCGGTTGCAAGGCTTGCCTGACCGGCGAGGGTAATTCCGCAGTTTACACTGAAGAGCGGACCGGATTCGTCATACATGGTTAAGGCGCCGGGGGTTTCAAGTTTACGCATGGGGGACTCCCTTGCGGCATCCTTCATTATTCCTGTTGAATCTTTGTCCATTACAAGGCTGACAACCGGCAGGGTGAAGAATTCATTAATAAAATAAGTGAAACTTGACGGAAAACTGCGGATGCCGTCAAACTCTATGGATACAGCTCTGATGGTAGTCGTCTGCGTAAGTTCAATGGGGCCGTCATAATGGATGGAGGCGGTCGTCGGAAGAGAACCGTCAAGGGTATAATATATATCTCCGTCGGCCTTTAATTCCACGCTGAGAGAACTGATGCCGTCATATATTCCGTCAGGGGTAATGCTTACAGGCGATGAGGAAAGATTGTGCTTTCCTTCGTGATTGTTTCCCTTCGGAGTTGCTGTTTCAAAGTAGTACGGCGAGAAATCTCCGTCCATTCTGCCAACAGTGCAGTAATAGGGAAATGATGTCCATCTGAAATAGTCCAGAATATTAATGCCGTCGGTGAGATAAACGGTTTCGCCTTCGGCATCAAGACCAAAGTCAAGATAGTATCTCAGAAGATCACCAGGCGCAAGCTGCCGTGTATCAAGCGGTTGCTTATCGGGACGATCTGGATTGTCGGTAAGAAAATATCCTTCAAAAGTAAGAAAATCGTCAGAAATGTTCTTCAGTTCAACCCAGTCAGGCTGTCCTTGGTTTTCATCGTACTCGATAGTATAATCGGTTACCTTGATTTCGCTTATTATAACCGGACCTTCGGGATTCGGGCAGGCCTCGAGAGGATCGGGTTCCGGCTCCGGAGTAGGTTCCGGAGTTGGCTCGGGGGTAGGCTCCGGTGTGGAAACGGTCTGCGCCGTTGCAACAGGCTCTGCCGCCGTGGGAGCGGGTTCAACGGTATTTGCAGCATACGAACACGAACAAAGCAAAATTGAAACAAGTAAAAGAATCGGAACTAATTTTTTCATATTTATCCTTTAATCAGAAATAATAACTAATTATATGCCTGTACTTAAAAATACGCTTGAAATTATAACACAGAAATACTCTTTAAGGGGAGAATTTTTCAACATTTCCAGGACAAGGGTACGCTATATGAAACTTCCCGGAATCAGATGATTCCGGGAAGTAATAATATCCGGCAGCTATTGTGAGCAAACTTTTTCAAAAATATCATTTAACAGTCTCGCCCGGGACGTGAACTCACCGAAATTGCCTTCTTTTATTAGCTTTTTGTCCGAAAGATAGGAACCGATACCGGCACCGCAGCATCCGGAACGAATGAAATCCTCAAAGTTGTCAGGAGTAATGCCTCCCGTTGCCAGAAGCGGGATATGGCTGATTGGCGCGCGGATATCCTTAAGATATCTCAGCCCCAGTGTGGCGGCGGGGAAGAGTTTGACTATATCGGCACCGAAATCCCAGGCGGACAGAATCTCGCTCGGGGTCATAGCTCCGGGAACGGATATCATGCCGAAGGATTTGGTATATTCAATTACGCAAGCGTTGGTGTTTGGAGAAATAATGAATCCGGCACCGGCGTCATATGCGGCTTTTACCTGATCTTTTGTGAGCACCGTTCCTGCGCCTACGCACATTTCGGGATTGTTTTCCCGAAGCATGGAAATGGCCTCGGCTGTATTTGAAAGACACCGGGAATCCGACTGGTCAAAGGTGACTTCGATAAAGTTGACGCCGCCAAGGCAAAGGGCGCGGCTCAGATTCAGAAGATCGTCTCCGTATATCTTGCGGCAAATTGAGATTACGCCGCAGCTTTTCATTCTTTCTAAAGTATTATCCATGATATTACCTCAAAAATAGTATTTTCTATTTTGCGGAACCCTTTAGGGGATTGATGTTTATTAGAAAAACGGCAGTCATCAGAAGTATGCAGCCTGCAAGTTCCCGCATGCTCAGACGCTCATGGAGAATCAGAAAACCTGCAAGTGCCGCGAAGACTGACTCAAGGCACATTATCAGCGATGCCCTGACCGGCGGGGTGCGCTTCTGACCGAGAATCTGAAATGTGTAACCGATGCCGCAGGAAATAACACCCATATACAGGATTTCGGTTTTTGCCGACCATATAGAAGCGGCGTCGGGATGTTCGAAAACCAGCATGGGTATCACAGTGAGAATACCGGCCGTCAGGAACTGGACGCAGGACATGAGAAGACCGTCGCACGAATCGCTGTTGAATTTATCGATTACAAGAATATGCACGCTGTAGCATATGGCCGCGATGAAAACAAGCATATCTCCGAGCGAGACCGTAAAATCCCTGGTGAAGGACAGCAGATAAAACCCGAAAAGCGCTATTGCAATGCACAGCCATGTGAAGCGGCTTACGCGCCTGCCAAGAAACAGACCGAGCAGAGGTACTATAACAATGTACAGAGCGGAAATAAAACCGGATTTTTCGACCGTGGTGTTGGCAATGCCGTACTGCTGAAAAAGTGTGGCAACACACAGTACCACACCGCAGACCACTCCGCTTTTTAGAGTCTGAATTATTGTGTTTTTGTCTAGATTTCTATTAAGAACAAAGCATATCGGAAGAAGAATCAGTCCTCCGAGAAGCATTCTGATGCTGGTCAGAGTGATGGACCCTATGCGGTCCATTGCCTGGCTCTGAAATACAAAGGCAAGACCCCAGACCATGGCGGTAATGAGAAGCATCAGTGTTCCGACTAACCGGCTGTTATTTTTCATATGCAGAAATTATAGCAGACGGCGTAGCTAAAATAAAGAAAAACCCGCTTATAAAAGCGGGTTTGATAACAGTATTATTTTAAATCGGAATAGAGATTGTCGGCATTGTACATGCCCTGTTCGTACAGCTTCCTGAAGCTTTCGATTACGGCCTCTTTGTCTTCAATGTAGGTTACTCCGAACCACTGGTCATCAGTGGACATAACGGTAAGTTCCGTACCTTTCTTAATCAGTCCGTCGGTAATTGTGGGAAGCAGATATTCGTCTTTGAGAGGATTGGTCATATTGGACAGGAATACCGGGAAATCTTCCTTTAGTATGCCCATGAACGTATCGGGATAGCAGAAGAAATTCATTGATACAAGTGAATCAAGGTCAATGTCAATGCCTTCCGCAGCGGCGCCTACCGGAGTCTTGATGATATTGTGCGTTTCGGTGATTCCCGAAAGCTTGCCGTCTTCAACGTGGCATATGCCGCGCGTAACGCCGCCGTTGTCCGAAAGAGTGTTTTTAAGGATGTACGCAATCATCCCGTAGCTGTTGTTATTCAGAAAGTCAGCGGCCTGCTTATAACCTTTTTTGCCGTAGTAGTCATCCGCGTTGATTACGGCAAAAGCTTCATCAATAATTCCCTCGCAGGCTAGAATTGCATGTCCGGTACCCCAGGGCTTGGTCCTGCCTTCCGGCAATGCTATGGGAACGTTTTCAAGTTCCTGAAACGCATAGCATACTTCCACCCCGAGCGATGAGCAGAGCTCTTCTATTCTATTGCCGATTACTTCCTTGAAGGGTTCTTCGATATCTTTTCTTATAATGAAAACTATTTTATCAAATCCCGCTGCTATGGCATCGTGGATTGAATAATCAATAATTATTTCTCCGTTCGGGCCTACTCCGGTAAGCTGTTTAATTCCGCCTCCGAATCTGGAGCCTATTCCGGCTGCCAGTATTGCAAGTGTTTTTTTCAATACTGTTGCACCTCCTCGGTGATATTTCGTTGAGTATCGGTTGTCTTCTATTAAGATGATAATAAAGACTTTAAACTTTATTATACCAAAAAAAACTGTAAGAACAAGAGACATATTATTCTGTCGCTTCGGACAAATACATGATATATTATAAACACGAGAAATACGAAAGGCATAAACTGCGATTAAGGGTAAGAAGAAGAAAACTTCATCAGGCTGCAAATCAGGATTCGTAAAGGTGTTGCTGGCGCTTGTTCCGGTCGTACTGTTTCTGGGCGTATGCGCTTTCGGATTTGCCGTTTCAAAGTCTGAACGGTCTTTCCCGAATGTGTATGTCGACAGCATACCGGTTGGCTCAATGAAAAAAAGCGAGATACTCCAGACACTGCAGAGCGAGGGATGGCAGGGAAGGACCGCACGTACTCTGAATGTGACGACCTATGACGGCGTCAGCATCGACGTCAACCCGGTAGAAGCGGGAGTGCTTCTTGATTCTGCATCTGCAGCCGGTGCGGCGGTTGAATTCGGCAAAGATTCCAATATCTTTCGAAGTATTTCCAATTACTTTTCCTGCCTTAAACAGAAAACGGACATAAACGAACTGAACAAAGCGGTCAATGAGAATTATGTAAACCAAAAGATCTCATCGCTTCAGAAGAAACTCGATGCGATGTTTGACGAGGATGCATATGAAATCGACAAAGATGCCGCGGAACTTGTAATCGTAAAAGGTTACCCCGACGGTCTTGAACTCAATGCCCGCAATCTGGCCGAACAGATAACATCTTCGCTTGAAAACGGTGATGAGAAGCTTGAATACTACGGACTTGCAAGCGAACCTGTCTGCCCGGATTTAAGTTTGCTACATGACAAGGTTTGCACCGGACCTGTTGATGCGAGATTTTCCGATGACGGGACGCATACAGTTATTGAGCGCAGTCCGGGCTATCTCTTTGAGGTAAGCTATGCCGAACAGCTTTGGAACAATGCCGAGCCGGGAGAAGAAATAAGAATTCCGCTTCAGCTGGAGTATTCAGATGTCACGGCAGAATACCTGGAGTCAATGATGTACCGGGACCTTCTTGGAGCGATGACCACGAAATACAATAATTCCAGTGAAAACAGAAGCAGCAATGTCAGACTGGCGACCTCACTGGTCAACGGTTCGGTCATTTTCCCAGATGAGGTGTTTTCGTTCAACGACACCGTAGGCAAACGCACAGAGGAAGCTGGTTTTCTTCTGGCTCCGGCATATGCAGGTTATGACGATATCAAGGAGGAAATCGGCGGGGGAGTATGTCAGGTCTCGACCGGTATATTCGCTTCGGCGCTGTTTGCCTTTCTTGATGTGACGTCACATACCTGCCATGTTTATCCGCCGAACTATATTCAGCTCGGTACGGATGCCACGGTGTCCATCCCGGAGAGCGGAAGAACAATAGATCTGAAAATTAGAAACAATAAGAGCTTTCCGTTGAAAATAGTTGGATACTGCGAGGAAAGCGAAGATCCCAAAACCGGAAAACCGAGCAAAACGGTTACCATCGAAATCTGGGGGACTCTGGAGGAAGACGACTATATGCCTGTAGAGTTTGACAACAGATACGGGGATATTTATGATTATGACAGAAAAATAGAACCCGCCTATGACGACAGGGAGGGCTACAGGATCCAGTTTACCCATGATGAAACGGAATTTGAAGACGACACGGGGAAGGGACTGCGCACCCTTACATACAGAAGAGTGTATGACTCTTCGGGGACGCTGGTGGAAAAAGTTATTCTGAATCCGGTATATTCCTTCGGCTACGGAATGGATACCTACTATTTTATGAACTGACAAATTAATTATTATTTTTGCAATAAACACAGGGGGAACAGCAAATGCAGGACAAATCTAAATTAGGCGCCAAACTGTGGTTTTCCATGGTATTCTTCGGCCTTATCGGACAGATAGCCTGGATAGTCGAGAACATGTATTTCGCGACTTTCTGTCAGGATATTTTCCGCAATTCGGGAAGACCGGATTTAAGTTATATAGTTACCACGCTGATGGTCATTTTTTCGGCAATTACAGCTACGGTAACCACTATTGTCGCCGGTGCCAAGTGCGATATGGTCGGGAAGAGGAAGCCTTTCATTGCCATAGGCTATATTATCTGGGGATTTACAATAGCCGTTTTCGCATTCCTGCCCATGAGGGCGGAGAAAGACATGCTGTTCCTTGTCGGAGCAGCACTGGTGGTTTTTGACTGCGTGATGACGGTCGCGGGTTCCACATCGAATGATGCGGCTTTCAACGCATGGGTTGCGGATAATACCAACACTACAAACAGAGGAAAAGTAAATACGGTTCTTTCAATGCTGCCGGTATTTGCGGTCGTAATCGTTTTTATCGGCTTGGGTTCTCTGTACAGTTCCGAAAACGAGAACAACAGGCTCTTCTTCCTGGTGCTGGGATGCATACCGACAATCGCAGGCGTGCTTGCGCTCTTTCTGATAAAAGACGCAGAAGGACTCAAGGCAAACAAGAACGCCGACAGCGAGTATCTGTCGGATACACTTTACGGATTCCGAAAGGATGTTATCAGGAAAAACAAGATGATGTACATCTGTCTCGCGGCTTTTTGCATCATCAATATTTCTCAGCAGACATTCTTTTCCTACCTCATCAATTTCATAATTATTACCGTCGGATTCGGGGATGCCTTCGTAGTTCCCATGGCTGTAATAATCGTGGGAGCAGCAGTGATTACCGGAATTATGGGGATATTCTTTGACAAGTACGGAAGAAAAAAATTCTATCTGCCGCTGCTCGCGTTTCTGGTTATAGGTACGCTGTCGTTCTATATGCTAAAGAAACTGCAGGGTTCGTCTGTGCCGGCAACCGTATACATCGGGGGAATTGTCATGATGGGTGCAATGCTTTCACTCACCGGAGCTCTTCAGGCTGCGTTTCAGGATTATATTCCCGAAGGCTTCGAAGGAAGGTTCCAGGGCGTGCGCATGTGCTTTACCGTACTTATCCCGATGATTATAGGACCCATAATCTCTCTTATTATCGGGCTTGACGCAATGGGAATGAACGGAGACAATTTTGCTCCGCCCTACGAAATATTCCTTGCTGCCGCCATAGTTGCGGTACTTGCGGCTATTCCGCTGAGGCTTGTGCGCAACGACGACGAAAGACTCAGAGGGAGCCTAATAGAAAAGCTCAACGGGCAATAAGCTGCCCAAATTTCAATTAATTCATAATACAGGAAAAGACCCAGAACATTCGGAATGAATAAATCAATCCGGTGTTTCGGGTCTTTTTTTTGATATTTTGCTGCCGCTAATCAGAAGATTGCCACGACAGATCCGTTGTACGTATCCGATATGAAATTCCTGACCTCGTCGGTCTTGAGAGCCCTGATAAGGGCCTGAATCTTTGCGCTGTCCTCGTTGCCCTGCTTGACGCCTATTAGGTTGGCATAGTACTGGGCGGCATCACCGGATGCATCTTCAAGCGCAAGTGCGTCTTTGGATGAGTAGCCGGATTGCAGCGCATAGTTTCCGTTTATTATGGCAATGGTGCCGTCATCCGCATTTTCAAGCTGGGCGGGAACCGTATCGGCCTGCACGGGTATTATGTTATATCCGCAAGCATCGACATCAAGGTGGGATATGCCGGTTTCAACGGTGAAACCTTCGTTTACCTTGATTAATCCTTCCTGCTGCAAAAGAAGAAGCGCGCGGGTTTCGTTGGAGTCGTCGGCGGGAATTATGATGGTTGCGCCGGCTTTGATATCTGTAATGCTGCCCACACTTTTTGAATATATGCCGAACGGTTCATAGTGAATAAGCGCCGCGCTTACGATATGAGTGCCGTTTGATTCATTGAAGGAATTCATATAAGGCGTGTGCTGGAAATAGTTTGCGTCAAGCTCGCCGTCCTCCACTGCCGTGTTGGGAAGTACATAGTCGTCATAAACCGTAATCTGCAGGTCATAACCTTCCTTTGCGAGGGCGTCCTTGACCGTCTCGAGAATCTCCGCATGTGGTGTTGCCGTTGCACCTATCCTGATGACTTTGTCGTCGGCTGATGTGCTCTTTGATCCGCAGCCTGCGAAAAGAGCCAGGCAAAGAACTGCTGCAAGTAAAAGTGCTGTTATTTTTTTCATGATTTGCTCCTTTTATCTAACTTGTGTGATATGTAATTTCCAGCTTCCTGGATTATCTGGACAATTATGACTGTGAGTAATACGCAAATCCAGGTAATATCCGGATTGCTTCTCTGGTGACCGTAGATGATCGCTATCTGACCGAGTCCGGTACCGCCGATTGTAGCGGCCATCGCACTGTAGCCGAGGATGGTGACTATGGATATCGCCGCACCGGTAATAAGCGAGGGCTTTGCCTCAGGCAGGAGGACTTTTGTGATTATCTGGAAGTTGTTGCAGCCGATTGACTGCGCGGCTTCAATTACTCCGGAGTCTACCTCCTTAAGCGAACTTTCCACCATCCGGGCCACATAAGGTGCCGCCGCGATTATCAGCATCACTATGACAGCCTTATTGCCGAGGCTTGTTCCGACTACGAACTTTGCAACCGGAAGCATGGCGACCATCAGTATTATGAAGGGGATGCTCCTGAAGAAGTTTACGGCAAAGCCGAGTATCTTGTTGAGCCTGGGCATCGGCTTTATTCCGCCCTTGCCGGTGATGTTTAGAACTACTCCGAGCGGGAGACCGAGCAGATAGGCAAATGCGGAAGATATGAAAGTCATATAGACTGTTTCCCATATGCCGCGCTGAATAAGGCCGTTTTCCCAAAGCTTGATAAACATATCTGAAAACATTTATATTTCCTCCTTCCATCTGACTCCGTTGGTTGTGAGCCATCCGCATATTTTGTTCGCTTCGTGCTCATCGTTAGGTAGCTCAATTACCATATGCCCGTATCCGACGCCTTCATAAAAACGGGTGTCCGCGAACAGGATGTTAACGGGCGAGCCGCACTCAACTGTAAGCTTGGAAATAATCGGCTCATTCGTCTTTTCTTCTCCGTCAAAGATAAGCCTTACCCTTCTTCCGCCTTTTGTTTCGAAGAACGTGCTGTCTTTCGGAACGATAAGGTCTCTGGCTATCTGGGATTTCGGATTGGTAAATACTTCGCTCACTTTTCCGATTTCGGCGATATGGCTTGAATCGATGACCGCAACGCTGTCGCATATTCTGTCAATTACTTTCATCTCATGCGTTATTACCACTATAGTGACGCCAAGCTCGCGGTTTATTCTTTTTAAAAGATCAAGAATCTGTCGCGTCGTGTTCGGGTCGAGGGCGCTTGTGGCCTCGTCGCACAGAAGATATTTCGGGTCGTTGGCCAGTGCTCTTGCAATTGCAACTCTCTGCTTCTGCCCTCCGCTGAGCTGGGAGGGATAAGCCGATGCCTTGTCTTCGAGTCCGACAAGCTTAAGCAGTTCCGTCGCTTTTTCAACAGCCTTCTTTCTTTTTACCTTGGCTATTTCAAGCGGAAGACAGATATTGTCAATTACATTCCTCTGCTCCAGAAGATTGAAGTTCTGGAATATCATTGAGATGGTCTGCCTGAGGGCGAGAAGCTCTTTTTGGCTCATCTGCATAAGGCTCGTTCCGTCAATGATGACGTCGCCGCTGGTGGGTCGCTCAAGCAGGTTGATGCATCTGACAAGAGTGCTTTTTCCCGCTCCGGAAAGACCGATTATGCCGAAAATCTCTCCGTCTTGAATTTCAAGGTTGATATCGTCAAGCGCGACTACGGGTCCGCTCTGACTCTGATACACCTTTCCCAATTTTTTGATTTCAATCAATGTGAATCACTCCCGGACATAAAAATAACCGCGAAGCCCGAAAGCTTCGCGGTCAGAATATACTTAATAAACTGTCCTCTTACAAAGCCTGCGAGCATTTTATTCCACGCATCATCATGCACATGTTCATCATGCGCATAGAGGACATCATCATGATTTCGTGGTTTTTGTTCACTGAAATGTCTCGCAATCCTTTCCAAAAGTTGTGTCTAATTATAGCATCAGCCGGTTCTATGTCAATATTGCTTTATGCCAAAGAAAAGCACGGCGCCGCATACTGTATTTTGGGCACATTGCCGAGCAAAAGCAATTTAAGCTCAGCTCATGCTTAATATTGCGTGGGCAAATTCAAAGTATGTGTTTTCGTCTTCGTGCATATCGCCGTATGCCTGACTTACATACTCACATGAGAAACTGTATGTGATACCATCAACCGTTTTAAAATATTCGTGCTTTGAAATAGTGCAACTCCCGTCAACCGATGAGTATTTTGCTACGTAGCCGTCCAGATCCGTTCCTTCGGCGCTGAAGCTTGTGCGTTCGGGAACACCCGGTACGCGCTCGCCGTATTCGCTGCGGAATGACTCTATCTTTTCGTCTATAAGCTTGTCGACATCGTCGACTTTGCCGAGTCTGACAACGCGGATATAGGGAGGATTGTCAAGACCGTCGGGACTTGCAAATATCTCCCCGTGACCGGCTTCCGCCACCCATTTCGCGGGATATTCGATGGAGAAATCATCATCCGAAATTCTGCAGAACAGACCGTCTTCACCGGTCTTTTCGGTTTCGGATTCATTCTGGCCGGCGTAGTAATCGGCGGTCCAGTCAATGTTTTTGGTCAGGTCGTACATCATGTTGAACAGCGCTTTGCTGTTGGAGATGTTGTAATTCTTCTTGTTGTAGCTCCATATGTCAGTGCCCTCGAACCTGTAAAGAACATACTCGTCCTCGGCAAGTTTGAACTGGATGTAATGATAACAGTCGGTGACGGACATAAATGTCTTCCCGCCGACAGTTACCTTGGACAGGGCATTGTACAGTGCCTTTATGGTGTCCGGGTCTTTTACGGTGATTTCCGGATTGCTGCCCATCTGGTCGTACATGAAGGAGACCTCGGAAGGAATGTTGCCGTCTTCAAAGGCCTTAATTAGTTTGGCAGAGCCTTCGTCATCATTGAAATGAAGTATGGATTTTTTCGGAATGCCCGCAGCATCATTTACCGTAATATTGGGGGACGGCGACTTGTACGCCCTTCCGCAGCCGACAAACATGGATGATGCCATTATCACGGCACACAGCAGAATCAATATGGTTTTCTTCATTAAATTATTATCCTCCGGGTCAATAGTACTTTAATGTTATACCACGGTACGCATGGATATTGAACACTTTTTTTATATTCGAGAAGCAGTATGTTTGTACCGTAACGGATAACTGTTGGCATTTTCGCAACAACCGCATATAATGCAAAACAGGATGTATATATTCGATTCTATATGGAAGGACTGGACAATATGAAAAACGAACTTCCTTCTTCTGATGGAGTGTTGATTCCGGGCAGGCGCGGAAAACTGTTCGCGCATTATTACCTCCCGGGAGGCGAATATCCCAAACCGGTTGTGATAGTATGTCACGGAATACCGGGCAACGAGAGACTGTTTGATTTCTCTATATTTTTCAGGGAGAACGGTTTTTGCACACTCAACTTCCATTACAGCGGCAGCTGGGGGAGCGACGGGGATTATTCCGTATCTCACTGTTTTGAGGATACTGCCTCGGTTGTGGAGTATGCCGTGAGAAATGAAAACGGTTGGTTCGACGTAAACAATATCTTTGTGGTCGGGCACAGCCTGGGGGGACTCATGGCGTCCTACGCCATTTCATCTCTGGACGCGGTCAGGGGAGGTGCTATCCTTGCGCCTTTCAACGCCAGACTTGAGGCGGAGTCGGTTGTTCAAGGAGAGAATGACAGCTTCCTTTGCGAACTTTTTTCTGACGAAAACGGCGACAAGTGGCTGAAAGATTTTTCAAGGAAGGTTTTTGTTGATGATATGATTGCCTGCCCGGAAAAGTTCGATTTGAAAAGCTACGCGGAAGGCCTATCCGAAAAGCCAGTATTCATAGCGACATGCAATATGGACTCCGTATGTCCGAAGGAGGACCACGGTCTGGCCCTTGCCGAGGAAATACAAAAGTTCGATGGAGCGGGTGTGTTGAAATACATGGAGTATGACACAGACCACACGTTCAACATGCTCAGAAGCGAAGTTAAAAAGGATATCTGCGATTTTCTGACTGGAAATGTAGTGAAATAACAGATGTCGTATGTTGTCATTTGACGTAAAAATAATGAGAGAAGCCCGGGAACCACACCGCATAGTGGTTTCCGGGCTTTCTGCTGCGCCTGATAGCGGTCAGCGTGCTTTTTCCGTTTCACAGCCTTCTTCATTCAGGGCACCGACGCACCATGTGCCTCTGGCAACGCACCATGCTCTTGCCGATACGAGTTCAATCCGCGAAGAGAGCATATCGCTTGTGGACTCTGGAGGATTTGCCAGGGAAGTGGTCAGGTACTTTTTGTTGTCATCGGGCAAAACCGTGGCAACCTTGCGGCCTTCGGCATTAACCTGAACAGCCGCCAGGAAATTGGCGCCCGAGGATATGCCGACACCGAGACCCAGTTCCTTTGCTAGCCTCGAAGCCATGATTATCGCATCACCGTCATTTATCTCAAGCACGTCGTCAATCAGGGTCCTGTCAACAATCTGAGGAATAAAGTCGTCACCGATACCTTCAATCCTGTGACCGCCCTTTATCTCACCGCCGTTCAAAAGAGGCATAGAGTCCGGCTCGAGAGCCGTGATGCGTACGTCACCGTGTTCCTTCAGCGCTTTGGCAACACCCATGATTGTGCCTCCGGTACCTATACCCGAAACAAAGTCGGTGACATCGGGCAGCTGTTCGATTATCTCACGTCCCGTACCGATGCGGTGTGCCTCGACATTGTCGGCGTTTTCAAACTGTTTGGGCAGATATGCGCCTATTTCCTTCGCAAGAGCGTCGGCGCGAATAAATGCGCCTTCGAAACCGCCCTCTTCGCGTGTTACTTCGTGCAGCACCGCTCCGTAAAGGCGCATGAGATTCTTGCGTTCCTCGCTAGCCCATGAAGGCATGAAAATGTGGACGGGGTATCCTTTTCTTGCCCCGACCGCTGCAAATGCGATGCCGGTGTTTCCGCTCGTGACCTCCACTATGGCCTGTCCGGGTTTGAGTTCACCGTTTTCTTCAGCGCGCGAGATAATATATTCCGCAACCCTGTCCTTTATGCTTCCGGTAGGGTTGTATGCCTCAATCTTTGCATATACCTTTCCCTGGACCCCGTCAAGTTTGTAGGTTATTTCCGCCATCGGCGTGTTTCCTGTTAGCATGCTGTAAATCTCCTTTTTTCTCTGGCAATGAGCTGAAACCAAGATGTGCCTATCCGGTATCGTTGTTTTGCGGCAACAAAAAAGACCGTACGCTCTCACGCACAGCCTCAGTTTGTTTCGCGCGGAGCAAGGCACCAAAACGAACGCCTTGCTTCCGATAGAATCAAGCCGTTCCTACTCCGTACAACAACAAATTGTCAAATCTTTATTATTCACGACCGAAATAATAACACCTGCAATCCCTGCTGTCAAGAAATATGCAGTCGGACTGAAACAGCCTTTTTCTATTTAACTTCAGAATTCTTCTTATATGCCGCAATGACGGCCTCAATAGCAGATGAGCGGAATGCTCCTTTTTCGAGTGCGCGGACACCCTGAATCGTGGTCCCACCGGGGGAGCATACCTCATCCTTGATTATTCCCGGATGTTTGCCGCCCTCAAGATAGAGTTTTGCCGTTCCGAGCATCATCTGAGCGGCCATTTCAAGGGCCTTTTCGCGCGGAAGACCGCATGCGACTCCGCCGTCGGCAAGAGCTTCCATAAAGACGGCTGCAAAAGCGGGTCCGCATCCGGATACGGAGGAGCCGGCATCAATCAGTTTTTCATCTATTTTAACGAATTTCCCGGAAGACTTCATGGCACTAAGAAAAGTGTTTTCACTTATTTCGTCAACGTTTTCGCTGCAGGAATAAAGAATCATGCCTTCACCGACCGATACGGGAGTATTGGGCATTATCCTGATTACGGCGTATTTGCCGCCTAGCTTTTCGCGGATTTCCTCTATAGCCGTCCCAACGAGCATCGATACAACAGTAAAGCCACTGCCGCGCTCTTTTAATGAGTCTGATATTGTGCCTGCAAGATTGTCAAGCATCTGCGGCTTGACTCCGAGAAAAATGAAATCTGCCTTTTTAATAATATCTTTTTTGTCGGTGACTTTTGCGCCGGTTTCCTTTGAAAGCGCCTCTGCCTTTGCTACGGACCTGTTAGTGATAAGAATCTCGTTATCGGGATTTCTGGCCGCTGCGCGGACAAGCGCACCGCCCATGTTTCCAGTTCCAATAAACCCAAGAGTCATCCTGTTAACCCTCCAAAACAAATTGTTCCTGTTTAACAAAAAGCAGGTACCGAACTCTATTATAGTATAGCTCTATGATTTTTTGCAGATGGTATTTGCCAAAGCAATAATAACCACGCAGTCAAGAATGATTATTCCGCAGGAAACATAGGCGCTCCATGCTAGAAGCACGGACTCCCATGCAGCCAAAACAAAAATAACAACGGTGACAAAGAGCATTCCGAATCCTATAACGCGGCAGAGCTTCTTTTCGTCAACTTTTGATTTTTGTTCCTTGCGGGAAAAGTATTATATTCAATGTGCGATTTCGTTCCACTCCACACCGTTGGGGTCGGTCCATGTATCAATTCCGTTGAATGTAAAAACGGTTTCGGTTCGGTCCATGTATCTGCCGTCTGAAAGCTTATATACCGTTGTCTCATCCCCTCGGAGATTGACCAGCTCAACAACGTTTTCGCCGGGATATATCTCTGTGTCGCCGCCGGAAAGATTCGCTGAGCCGTCGTCACCCCAGATCCAGAAAACTATTCCGTTGCTCCAGTGCATGCCCAGATAAATCTCGTCACCGTCACGGAGGATATCGAACTGGGTCATCATGGGCTTTCCGTCTGACAACTGTGTCAGCTGGGCTGTGAGCATGGAACCGGCTATTTCGTATGTGCCGCTTCCGCCGTCCGCGCCGATGCACCAGCTGAGATGCCCGTCACTGCGGATTTCCATCTGCGCTCCGAATTCCGCGTAGCCTTCAAAAATGCCGGAGAAACCGGAGAGATCATTGCGGCAGGCATCCAGATGCCATGGGCCGGTAAAATCATAAACATCCGTAATATTCGCAACGGCACATTCATCTTTAATAGTACTATCTTCTTCGGCAGGAGTTACAACCGGCGTTGTTTCGACGGTATCTCCGCGCTCCCCGTTGAGAATATCTTCAAACAGACCGCCAATGCTCGTGTCACCGCCTGTATATTTCTCATCTTTTGTTCCGGCATCGCATGCCGCAAGAGACAGCATCATGGAAACGGCCGTTAACAGAATTGCTGTTTTTAGCTTTATATATTTCATATTTTTTTTGCTTTCCTATCTCAGCCCTCAATCTCATAGGCTGTATATGCATAATTCAATTTGTATCCCAAGCTCTCCGCCAGACAGACAGAGGCCAGGTTTTGGGCATCCCAGCTTGGATACAGTCCGTCTTTAAGACAGCTCAGAATCAACGCTGAGCAGGCAGCTGTCGCGAGATGCTTTCTCCGTTCTGATATCACGGTATCCACTTCAATCTCGATGCCCTCCAGATAGCGGGTGTAGGAGGAGGCGCCGGCAACAATCATGCCGTCCTTGCGTACGACAAAGCCCCGGCCAAGCTTAAGATACTGTTCCTTGTTCTCAAATGCGGAAACAAAATCGCATGTATCAGCGTTCTTTAAACATTGGTCGTAGATTTTCGCATCAATCCTTTCCAATGTATAACCCGTCGGAAGCATTTTCACTTTCCGCTCAAGCTTTTCAACATCGAACTGAGTGTCTTTTTTTATGGCATACCGTGTCACGCGTTTTGCATGCGGTATGCAGTCTTCAATAAGCTTTGCCCAGCTCTCGGTCTGAGGAACTATGATCAGGAATCCTTCAGGCCTGTTTAATATCAGTTCGCGGTCCGGTTCTCCGGCGCAGAACGAAAAACAGCCGGCAACGGCTGCGGCCGCTTTGGGGTGGTTCGGATCAGAAACGAAGACATCTCCCATAACCTTTTGCAGGCACGAATAGATTATCGTTTCCGGCCAGTCTTTAAAAAGCTCTTTAACTTTGTCGGTTTCGTTAATTTTGTATATCATTTGACTGTTATGTTTCTGTCGGTAACAGGAATCCCTTTCCGGATGATTGCAATATATGCGCTTCGGGTTTTATGGCTTCATGGCCGGATGCTGCTGCTGGCATCAGTTTCGTCGGAGTTTGCGGGATTTTCACGGCTTAAATCCGCTTTGAATCTGATATACATCAGTATCGCGATTATCCAGGCGAAGAGTATTGTCAGAAGACCGGTTTCACTGACAAAGAACATTTTGTTATCTCCGATTGTACGGGGAGCCAGAATAATCTGGTCATAGTTGTTGTGTGCGGCATGCAGCATTGCAGAGGGCCAGACGCTTTTGGATTTGAGCGACAGTATGCCTGCAATTACGCCTACCGGGAAAATGCAAAGAGCAAAGGCCAGGAGGTTATACCACAGCGGCGTGCCGGTCATGTAGTCATCGAAAATAATGAGGGGGAAGTGCCAGAGACACCAGAAGATGCTGGTGACGGCAAGCGCGTTTCGGACACCGAAGGCTTCTTCCATCCTGGGAACCCAGAAGCCTCTCCAGCCGATTTCCTCTCCGAGGGCGGTAAGAAGACTTAATATGTTGCCGAGGACTATTGCAATCGCCACACCAATCAAAGCGCCGCCGACGCTTGTGGCATTCGTGCTGAGACTTCCCGGAAAAACAATCCAGTAGATTGCATAGGGAATCGCGAGATAGATGAGCGGAACGAGCATCCCCATAAATATGTATCGCCATTTGCATTTATGAAAGCCGCACAGTCCGCTGACCGAGCGGAATGTTATTTTTTCGCCGTTTTCCTTCAGCGTGACAATCGAGGCTATTAATGCGGCAAGTGCGGGCATCCACATCAATATCGGGTAGAGGTAGTCGGATGCTCCCTTGGCAATAAGGAAGTCAACTATGCAGCTGAGAATGATGACAAGTATAACAAAGCAGACAATGCTTTTTTTATTCTTCACATTTTCCGTCCTTCTGCTATTCATAACGATAGGGGTGAACAGCTGTATTTAACAAAGAGTACTGTCGGATATCCCATGCGGATATCATTCTTTCGGGAACAATAAAAACGGTATTTCGAAGCCGACGAATCGTTCACCTTAAAACACCGTTGCCGAGGCCGTCGGTAAGCACCCAGCCGCCAAGCTCCGCGACAAAAAACAGTGAGGTGCAGCAGCCTTCCATACCTACTTCCCTGGGGTTGTCTATGCTGCCCACGGGAGCCGAATAGTCATGCACATAAACACCGTTTTTCATATTACGGCGGTATCCGTCGCTTTTCATCGCTTCGAGATCCATCCCGGTATAGCCGAGACGCTCAACGCACTCGTCAAATAGGCGTTTCTTTTCTTCTTCGCGTTTTGCTTCACGTTCTTCGTACTCGGATGCAAAGCGCGCAAGTTCTTCTTCGTCGAATCTTTTGAAAATATTTAACATATCAAACCTCTATAAAATAATAAAATATACTGAAATAATCTGATTATGACTGAATATGACTTTGACTATATCATCTTTGCAACGCGGCAAGCTTTCGCAGAAAAGAGCTATCGGTTATTTGCGGAATATTCCATGGGAATGAAGCGTATGCCGTCCTGCTGAAGAACATCGCTCAACTGTATGAAACCGAGCTTTGAATAAATGTCTTTGGCGTAGAGAGAAGAGTTTACCGTGATGACATCGGCACCGCTGTTTTCAAGCACGGTCTCCCAAAGCCTTCGGCCGATGCCGCGCCCCTGATGTGCACCGTCTACAAAAAATAGAGCGATATGGCTGCCTTCGTTCCTCGTGGCGATGATACCAATCATTTCTCCTTTATCATATGCTCCGTACGCCGAAAGTGTTTTCAAAAAGTCTTCGGAATGAATAGCGTTGTAGAAAGCCTGTTTCCCGCCTTCGGGATAATTCACAGCCTCATAGTCGCAAAATACTCTCCATACAAAATCCAGAGAATTATTAAGTTCTTTTCTTGTTAATAATCGTATATCCATTTTATTTTTTTAGAAACGTTTGGAGTTTATGCATCGCTTCCGGTTCCTTACCGGGGGCGCGGGAATCTGCTGTCTCTTTAAATTCGTTCCTGCGTAACCCTTTCGGGCAAATGTGTCAAGCGCGGAGTCAAGAATCCCTTCTTCGCGTTGTTTGCCATAATTGATCCCATTATCACAGCAACAAAATGTGACCGGAAGGTCACACTGAATTATATTGACCAAGCAGTTACATTTCAAGCCTTATTTGCATTTTTGTATAATCTGACAGATATTTCGCTTCAGACCGAAACACGTACAGCGCAGCGGTACTGAAATAACAGCAAACCAACCCGAAAAGCCGGGAGGGTGCGAGACATACTGCACAATAGAAAAATCGAAGTTGTATATTATCTGTTTTCCCGGCTATATTACGCTGCCGGAGAAGAATTAAAGCAACCTTGATAATAATCAAAGCTGCTTAAATATTTGGAAAAAACATAATGATATAGCATAGAGGCCGTTGCCGCTTTGAACTGTTAACTTCTATATTTCTCAGCAGCACCGGGGCATAGCTTTAAGAGAAGATTCCAGACAGAATCTATATCCTCATCGTTTGCATATACTGTGGTAAGAGTAAGTCTGCCTCTGATTATTACGCAGTTTCTGTTTTTGTCCAGAACAAGCTTTGAAACACCGTCAAGGCTGACGCAATTGCCAATTCTGCGGTTTACGGTCATCTCATGTGTCGCTCCGATATCTCCGATGCCTGTTGACCTGATTAATTCAGTATCTGTGAGACGGTAACTGTATCTGTATTTTCCTTTAAACAGCAGCACGGTTAACAGACATGAAAACAGATAGATGCCGAAAATCATCCAGAAAATGAATGAGCAGGCCCTGAGTGTTTCCGCTGCTTTGCTGATATCCGCAAGTGCTATTGCCAGCGCAATTATCCCGTTTGTAATAAGCACCATCACCAAAGCAGTGACAAGCCAGTCAAAACGTTTCATCAGATGGTAAACATATGTCCATTCTTTAAGTATTCTTTTGTCGGGTGTGCTGTAATTCATTTAGGTACTCTTTCTACATTTAATAATGGTTACAAACCACATATCAAGAAAACATATAGATGAGAGTTTGTCAAGATTAGGGGCAAAAAGAAGACATAATAATTCCCCCAAATGCTTTTTCTGACATTTGGGGGCAAAAGAGTCCTTCGGCTATTTCATTTTTTCAGAACAACCATGAGAAGTATCAGGCCTGCAATACTGACAACAGCTGCCGCTACGCCGAGTCTGGCGTGAAAATCGACAGAACCCTCGTTGCCGGATTTTAACCACATCCCGCAGATGAGTTCTGACGCAAGCAGAAGGATTGACAGATACGCAGTAATTATTGCCGTTATTTTCATTTTTTTCTCCTTTCGCCGACAATGCCGTCGACCAGCAAATCTATTAACTTATTTCTTGCATTCTCTTCATCGAGATTCAATCCGCTGTAAAAGTACAGCTTTTCGGGGGTTATTCCGCCTATCTGCAGGGGATACAACAGCTGCAGGGCAAGAATGCGCAGCTCTATTTCGTCTTTTTCATCCCCGAATATTTCCTTCAATACCGGGACCAGATACAACGGCGCCTGCATGTCGCCGTTGACAATGCTTTGCGTCAGCATGAACTTTCTCAGGCTTTTCTTGTCCGCCGCAGTAGTACAAAGCTCTGTAAGCATGGCTTTCAGCTTTTGAACAGGATCGGCATATAATTTAGTGTTGTCTTTTAGGAACTCATCGGCCTGCTCTGCAAGGATTTTGCCGACCGCAATGCTTAAAAGGCTGTCTTTGGAGCTGAAATAGTAATTGATTGAACCGACAGCGACACCCGCCCGCTCAGCAATCTGCCTGACGGTAATGTTCTCGATGTCAGAGGTTTCATTGACTAATTCCGTTGTGATCCTAATGATGTTTTCTCTTGAATCCGTGTCTTTAACTGTCATTCATGATTCTCCTTTGCCTACTGAACAAATATTGAACACGTTCAATATACTGCATGTTTATGCCCCTGTCAACAAAAAAATACAATTCTGTCAATATAACGGCTGCCGACCAGAGAACTTCTACGAGCGGCTTTTCAAATGTCTCATTGTATAAGCGCAGGCCTGCAATAATAAGGTATAACGGCCGTGAATTAACTCTGTACGATAGAGGCTTTGCTTACTTGTCATTTCGGCCCAAATCTGCTTCCGGCAACTTTACCATATTTCTATAATATGTTAAAATCATAAAAAAATAGGAGAGTCTAAACGGAGCAACCATCATAACCAGGTATACTTAATTCTATTTCAAATATGATTTGTTTTTGAGAGAGGTTTGCTATGAAGAACAAACTCTTAGTGTTGATGACAGCGATAGCTATGTGTGTGGCTCTTCCTTCGTGCGGGGAGGAAAAGGAGAGCTACGAATTTGAGTATAATATACAGCACCATATCATTCTTGATACGGACACGGCAGGAGACGATGCCATGGCGATTATGATGGCATGTATCGCTGACAATGTAGAGATAGAAGGGCTTACTGTTCTGGCGGGTAACGTCGATATTGACCAGGCGGCAAAGAACGCTCTGCAGGTGCTGGAGGAAGTAGGATGCGATGATATTCCGGTATACAAGGGAGCTTCCACCACGTACACGGGCAAACTGAGAACGTGCTTCAGCGTGTTTGGTGAAGACGGAATGGGTGATGCGGGTCTGATTCATCCGAAGAAGGAGGCCGAAGAGGAAGACGCAGTTGACTTCATTATCGACACGGTTAAGAAGTACCCGGAAGAAATTGAGATAGTCATGATAGGACCTGCGACCAATATTGCAATGGCAATTGACAAGGACAAAGAAACTATGAGCCATGTCAAGCGCATATGGTCAATGGGAACTGCGGGCTTCGGCCAGGGTAATGCTACACCGGTTGCGGAGTTCAATGTATATAACGATGCCGAGGCGTACGATGTTGTGCTGACTTCGGGAATTCCGGTTACAGTAGTCGGGCTGGATATGTGTCAGGATGACTCTACTGTATTCTCCAAGCTGGATATGGATGAACTGGCTGCGGGTTCCAAGCAGGGTGCCTTCCTGGTGAAGAGTTGGGCAAAGCTGCTGGATTTCAGGGAGAAGCATAAAAACTTGAATACAGTTGATGTCTGCGACGGAGTAGCTATGGCATGCATGATATTCGACAATATGATTCTTGAAACCAAGGAGTGCCATGCAGTCTGTTTGACGGATAATAACGAGGCGTATGGCCTGGTTATTTTCTTCCGAGAGGACATGGCGTATGACAGTATGCCCCAAATCAGCAATTACGAGACGACAGTGTGCTACAAAATCGACAACAATCTGTTCAGAGGCATGAAGAAGATACTGGGCGAAGAATTGTCAGTGGATGAGTGAACAACATCGGAATTATTATGCCGTTGTAATTCACTGTGGAGCATTAACTTAATGAAAGTTTTCGACCATCTGGGGAATAAATACAATACCATTGAATAGATGCCGAAGCATATGGCGTGAAGCGTTATCTGTATGCACAGAGAAAGCGGCGCGGTCTCACTCTTGAGAAGGCATTAGCAGATCACCGTTTGAAGACGGAAAGCGGAACTTTTATGATAAGGGTGATAAAATGAAGAAAAAGACGGTATTGAGGTTTTCAGCAGTACTAATTGTTGCAGCTCTTCTTGCTGGAACTTTTGACCTGCTGCCTAAGGCAAGTGCTGAAACCGTAGACCCAAAAACGAATAATATACAATGGTCACTTTCCGATGATGGCGTGCTGACAATCACGGGCAATGGCGCAATGGATAAATATGACTGGGCTGATGCACCGTGGAGATCATCCGGCAACAAAATCAAAACCGTAATCATTGAGAACGGTGTGACAAGCATCGGAAACCGTGCGTTTTACAACTGCAGAAATCTTACTTCGGTGAAAATTCCCGACAGTGTTACCAGCATTGGGGAATTTGCGTTTACAGGCTGCAGTTTGACCTCCGTAACAATTCCGGATAGTGTTACGGACATCAAGCATTCTGCGTTTGAGGGCTGCGGCAGGCTGAGCTCCGTAACGATTCCCGACAGTGTTACCAGCATCGGATCATGGGCGTTTGGAGGCTGCGTTAGTCTTAAATCCGTAACGATTCCAAACAGTGTGACAAGCGTCGGATATGCTGCATTTTCCAACTGCAAAAATCTAAGCTCCGTATCGATTCCCGATAGTGTTACCAGCATTGGAGATTCTGCGTTTGAATATTGCAAGAGTTTGAGTTCGGTGACGATTCCCGACAGTGTTACCAGCATCGGAGATGGTACGTTTTATGCCTGTGAAAGTCTTAAATCCGTAACGATTCCCGACAGTGTAACCAGCATTGGTGATTATGCGTTTAACAACTGCAATAATTTGAGCTCCGTAACGATTCCCAGCAGTGTGACAAGCATCGGGGAGTGGGTGTTTGAAGAATGCTATAGTCTGTGCACCTTTAATGTGGACGAAGGAAACCCTGCATATTGCAGTGTGAACGGTGTCCTGTTTAATAATAACCTGACAGAACTGGTTTGCTATCCAACCGGCAAATCAGAGTCGAGCTATACGATTCCAGACGGTGTTACCAGCATCGGGAATCGGGCGTTTTCCTATTGCGAAAGCCTGAACTCGGTGATGATTTCCGGCAGTGTGACAGACATCCGATATGCTGCGTTTGAATATTGCAAGAGTTTGAGTTCGGTGACGATTTCCGATAGTGTTACCAACATCGAGGATTCTGCCTTTTACTGCTGCGACAGCTTGAGCGATGTGTACTATACAGGAACAAAGGCACAATGGAAAGCTGTTTCCATAGCACCATGGAAAGGTATTTATAGTGCCCGAAACAAAGATGGGCTTAATAACGCCACCATCCATTGTTCAGACGGGGATATATAGATTTCTTATTCTAGTTATCTCATCTCCGGCTGTTGCCATTTGTTTTCCCTCACGTTCGTTATATATGATTTGTTTCAGCTATCATACTCGCGTGATTTTGTCATTTTGCCAGTGCTCAAATCCAATCATGCCTGATTATTAAGCAATGCCTGCATAGGTTAGTTCTGACGATACAGAATTTCAAAAATGCTCATTCCCAGACACTTTCCTGCCCGATAAACAGAAATAAGCAACCTTGAAGTTATGATCAAGATTGCTTATTTTTTTTGGAAAAGCACTCATATATTGATAGAATTTCAGCCGAAAGCATGATTGAAGCCGTAATCGCAGACAGAAAAGAACAGTGCTGAAAAGAAGCTACGGGGCCTGATGGTTCCGGAATCTTTTGAATATAACGGAAGCGGTATTTGTTGTAGTTTGCAAAAAATGTGATATGATTTCTAACATACAAATCTTTTTCAGAAAGGCCGTTGAAGATGAAGAACTTTGAGCAAAAAGCGACATTCTCCCTTTGCGCCGAAAGCATTGATATAATAGCGGACAGGATTGAAACGATTTGCAAAGAAAACAAACTCGATCATAAAAGCGAAATCCGTATACGCTTGTCGGTCGAGGAAAGTCTAGCAATATGGCTGAATCAATTTGGGGAAGGCAGAACCGTGCTTTTAGAGTTTGGACGCAGGTTATTAAGACCCTATTTCCAGATCAGCGTTGAAGGAGAAGCGGTAAACCCGTACGATATACATTCTGATGATTTCGG
>R27__coassemble_318_pt1 | contig 34079 bp, 9 predicted proteins | sample R27__metabat2_low_PE_023 | metagenome-assembled genome bin R27
TCCTTTATAAGAGATGACTACAGTATATTTGTGATTTTACCAATTTTCAAGTAAAACATCTTGATTTTACTAAGTGAACGACATCGGCATTTAAAACTCTATGCCATATTACTGCAGATTGAGCCAATTTGCTGCATCCGCTATCCAAATTACTGCAGTATTTGCCAAATTGCTGCAAAAAAGAAAACAGCCCGTTTTTCGGGCTGTTAGGCGGTAGAGTAATTCAAATTTTGCTGCGCAGAAGCTGGAGTTATTCCATACATAAAAACTATAGAGTATTTCAGCACACATGAAAAATGGTAACAAATAATACTTCATGACTGCACGTGACAAATGGGTAGTAAACGTCGAGTCTTCGTATTATTTTCGACCTACTGTTTCACACCCTTGATGTAGAATTCCTCAGGCAGCTGATCGTGGAGTACAAAGGGATCCAACTCGAACAGATTGTCTGCAAATATATTGAAGCTGGCATCCTTGCCTACCTCTATTGACCCGATTTTGTCGTCGAGCTTGAGCTGCTTTGCACCGTTTATGGTATAGCCCTCTATCATCTGCGCTAGGCTCATCTTTTCCTCAGCGGACGGATATTTTTCCGATTCACGATAATCCGGTTGCATAGCGTGCACCATATCCAGCTGCCTTGTAATACCGATTTCCATTCCCAGGAACGGATTCCAGCACGGCATCATCATAGCCACGGTATCGCAGGAGAAGGTTACCAGCGCTCCGGTATTATACACGGAATTCATTCTGTACATTCTGTGAGCTCTTTCATATCCCAGATACTCCTCAGCAGCCTTAATGCCTCCGCTTATGCAGAAGCCGCCCACCCAGAAGGGAGTGAAATCGACATTAACTCCGAGCTCCGCAAATCTGCCGAGATCCTCATCGGGAGTCTGCTCGACGTGAGCAACCGTTACCTGAATCTTCCAGTCGTCTCCCAGCTTCTTCTTGCAGCTTTCGACGGCATCAAGAATCATGTGAACCGTCCCGTCACCGACGGCATGCAGATGGAAGTCAATACCTTCTGCATTGAGTTCCATCATGAACTGTTCCAACCTTTCATATGGTATCAGCGTTCCGCCGTTCTTTCCGTTGTCCAGATAGGGCTCGGTAACGCATGCCGTGCGTCCGTTGTAAGTGCCGTCCGTCTGAATCTTCATAGTATCAATCTTGAAGTTTTCGGTGTCGTACTTTCTGCCGTACTCTTTGAGAGTCTTAATGGCATAATCCACCTGGCACGGCTTCACTATATGCAGCGCCGCCTCAACATACTGGTTAAGTTTTCCGGCTTTGTCATATTCAGACATCACCTTATAGTACTGCTCTGCGTTCTCAAAGCATCCGAGAACTCCCGCATCGAAGAATGCCACCATGCCGTGCTCGTTTGCCCAGGCGAAGAACTTGTCGAGTTCGGAGATGTACACGTTCTCGTCAATCAGTTCCGGCTTATCGAGGAACATGCACATTTCATATATGCGTCCGTTGATGCGTCCGTCGGGATCTCTCTCGTATATGCAGTATCCGGGAGCCAAATCCGGCGCATACTCATCGATTCCCATGCTCTTGAAGTATTTGGTGTTGCACCAGATACTGTGCTGCTCGGATTCGATAATTCTGACAGGTACATCTTTGCAGATGGCGTCAAGATCCTCGAATTTGATTGTTTCACCCCTGAGATTGGACACGTCCAAAATAAAGTAATGCGCATCTTTTCCCGGATTTGCTTCGATAATTGTTCTGACTTCCTCGAGTATATTTTCCTTGCCAACGGCTTTAAGAATTGTTGCAGGAGGGGCGACAAGGCCTCTTATCGAGTATCCGATATGGCAGTGAGAGTCAATGAGACCCGGAATAATAAATTTGCCTCCGGCATCCTTTACGGGACCTTCAAAATCTGTCAGACCGGCATCCTGACCCACATATATAAACTTTCCATCCTTGACAGCTAAAGCCGTAGCCCACGGCTGTTTCTTGTTCACAGTGTAAATCTTTGCATTTTTAATTATCAAATCCACAGACGTTTTCTTTGCTTCGCTCATATTACTGCCTCCTGAATAAACAAAAATTATATATGTTGTTCCGAATAATCCAATATTACTATTTAATTATTATATCCTTACTACTGATACAAAGTAAACACCATACTTCCCAAAATGCAAGAAGGGCGTTGCGGTTTCTGCTCTTTCTATTAAACCAGAAGATACGCTGCTTGGAAGTCCATCTGCAGTTAATAATTGATAAATGAGATAGTGAACCCCACATCGGTATTGAAACGCCGTTGTAGAGTTCACTATCGGGAAATACATATCAAGAGATGTTGTTCTTCAGCTTTCTATCTTTGAACGCGGCCGGTTCCGTCGCCGCCCATAAGTTTCTCAACATCGGAAACTCCGACCCTGTTGAAGTCTCCTATTATGCTGTGCTTCAGACATGAAGCTGCCACGGCAAACTCGAGAGCGCTCTGCTTGTCGTTGTATGCGTTCAGGCCGTAGATAAGTCCGCCTGCGAAGCTGTCACCGCCGCCTACACGGTCAACGATGTCGTTTATCATGTAGCGTTTCGACTCGTAGAAGTTCTCGCGGTCGTTCAGACATGCCGCCCAGCCGTTGCTGTCGGCGCTCTTCGACTCGCGGAGAGTAATCGCTATCATCTTCATATCCGGGTACTCGGCAAGCACTTTGTCACCGAGAGCTCTGTACTTGCTGCGGTCAAGCTCTCCGGACTCGACAACCACGTCGGTTGTTATTTCAAGAGATTTCTGAACATCCTCTTCATTGGCTATGGCCACGTCAACGTATTTGGCCATTTCCCGCATGACCTCGGCAGCCTTTTTGCCGTATTTCCAGAGATTCTTGCGATAGTTGAGATCACACGAAACAGTAATACCGTGGTTTTTGGCTTCCTTCACGGACTCTAGCGAAAGCTGCATTGCGCTTTCGGATATAGCCGGAGTAATGCCTGTGATGTGGAACCAGTCCACGCCTTCGAACGCCTTTTCCCAGTCTATGTCCCCGGGTTTTGCGAGAGCAATTGCGGAATATGCCCTGTCGTACACGACTTTGCTGGGGAGCTGGTTTGCACCGCCTTCAAGATAGTAAATACCCATTCTGCCGTTTCCGCGAAGGATTCTGCTAGTGTCGACGCCAAATTTCCTGAGCTCCTTTACGCACTCGTCCGCGATTGCGTTGTCGGGGAGCACTGTCAGGTAAGCGGCATCCTGCCCGTAGTTTGCGAGCGAAACCGCGACATTGGCTTCTCCGCCGCCGAAGGTTGCCTCCAGCATGGGGGACTGCATAAAGCGCTCCTGCCCAGGTGCCTTGAGGCGGAGCATTATTTCTCCGAATGTAAGAAATTTCATATTTTTCTCCTTATCTCTGCTTGAGATGGACGGCAAAGCCGCCGATTTCTTCGTTAATATATACCACGGTTATCCGGCCGTTTTTCTCTTTGGCGGTAGACATGTTAAATGTATAGCCCTTTGAGGCCAGGTCAGCCATGGCCGACTCCATCTTGTTGGTATATATGGCTATATGCCCGTTCGTCCCTAGATATTTGCTCTTCATTACCTCAAAACCGTCACCGGCGAAGTTGGACGAGTTGCCTTCCTTTACGTCAAGGCAGAAGGCTGAAGCAAACTCTTTAGTGACATCGGCTGCGGTATCCGCATCGGGGCAGTTGATTCCGAGGTGGCACAGTTCATAGCCCAGCACCTCTTTGCGTGCGTCTTTGCAAAGCTCGGTTATCCTGTCATAGTTTCCTTCGGCAATTTCCTTCTTGGGGCAGACCCAGCTGCCGCCTACGGCATGGATGTAGGGTGAAACGATAAACTCGGCAAGATTCTTCTGATTTACTCCGCCGGTGGGTATAAATGTGACTCCGGTGGATGCGAAGGGACCAGCGAGAGCTTTGATGGCTTCAAGTCCTCCGTATACATTTGCCGGGAAGAATTTCAGTACTCTGAGGCCCTTCTTAATGGCTGCCATTATTTCTGTAGGTGTTACGCAGCCTGGAGTAACAGGGACATGGTTTTCTATGCACCAGTCCACGACCTCTTCGTCATAGCCGGGTGCTACTATGAACTTTGCTCCGCACTCCACTGCAAGCTTGCACTGCTCAAGAGTAATAACCGTTCCCGCACCGACGAGCATATCCGGGCACCCGGACGAAACCGCACGTATGGAGTCGGGGGCTGCAGCGGTACGGAAAGTGATTTCCATTACATCTATTCCGCCTGAGAGCATGGCTCTGGCAGTCGGAACGGCATCCTCTGCATTTTCAATAACAACTACGGGAACAATGCCCGCTGCCGCCATTCTTTCCAATACTTCCATTGTTCTAATCTCCTTATAGTATTTGCAAAATAGTGAACTACATCGGCATCAAAGTAGTAAACTGGTTTCGGAAACCGGTTTCCGAAAGTTTCATAATTTTTTCCCTGTCATTGCAGGGAAAACTTATTTCTAATACATTGTATCTTTCGGATTCCTATTTTGCAAGTTATATTTTTGTGGAACCTCTAATAATCAGTTCGCAGGGAGCCTCTTCATAAACAGCGGGAGCGTCGATGTCTCTTTCTCCTTTGATTCTCTGAATAAGAAGTCTTGCGGCTTCCTCTCCCATGTATCCCGTTCCGGTTCTCACGGTTGTAATCCCGGGAGGCGCCAGTCTGAGCCAGGACCAGTCATCAAATGAGCAGAGTCCGAAGTCCTTTCCGAATTGTATTCCCAAAGTCTGCCCCGCAATAAGCACATGCTGGCAAGAAACACCGTTGACGGTCAGAATGGCATGCCGTTTTTCGGGTTCATCCGCAATAAAATCTCTGAGTTTTTCGGTGCAGTCATCCTCGGATCTTCGTATGTATTCAAAAATGCTTGGTGTTGTATCGTTGGGATAGTATTCCCTCAATCCGTCAAGGTATCCTTCGCATCTGCGAAGCCTTGTGGAAATATTTCCGATTGTCTCGGAAAACAACGCGATTTTTTCATATCCGCATTCACTCAAATGCTCTACACATCTTTTCGCCATCTCCCGGTTAGCTGCGCACACATAGTCAATCTTTCCGTCCGTAAGCAATCCGCGGTCCGCAAGAACAATCGGTATGCCCCTGCGCTGAACCTCAAGGAGATAATCGTCATTGCCGCCGCATGTATTTACCACAAGACCATCGACACGGTTTTCAAGAAAGCCTTCTATCGCCGAGCGTTCCTTAACGGGATCTTCCTCGCAATCGGCAATAAGCACCTGATATCCGGCCTTGTCGCACACGCCTATTATGCCATGCAAAAGAATTGACGAAAACGGGCTGGACAAGTCTCCTATTACGCAGCCAATAAGCATGGTGTGGGTCGCCTTTAGTCTTTGAGCGGAACGGTTGGGACGGTAGTGCGTCTCGTCTATTACGCTCTTTATGCGCTCACGCGTTGCGGGAGAAAGATTATCGTACTTTCCGTTGAGATAGCGGGAAATGCTGGCCTTGGAAACGCCGCACATCCTTGCGATTTCATCTATTGTAATTTTTTTTTCTGTATTAATAGCCATATATGCCTTCTGATTAAATCTGCGCCCGGCAAGAAAACACCGGGCGAATTAATTATATTATTTAGCTGTGGGTTTTGCAATCATCATGTCGCCTGAGACGAGGACTTAATAATATGGCTTAACGGCTTTTCTGCCTTCCGGCGAATACTAATTGTCAAAAATCTGTCAATTATGGTAGAATTAAACAGTCATAAAACATAATACAATACGAAAGGACTGTACCATCATGAGCAAATATGATGCCGTTGTCATCGGGTCCGGAACCGGTGGCCTTTCCGCGGCAGTAAGCCTCGCCACGGCGGGGAAGAAGGTTCTGCTGCTTGAGCAGCACAACATTCCGGGCGGCTGCGCCTCAAGCTTTGTCAGAGGAAGATTTGAATTTGATGCATCTCTCCATGAACTGTGCTCGATAGGTTATCCTGACCACTGGGCACTGACCGGAAAACTCCTCATGGAGAAGTACAAACTCAAGGCCGACTGGGTTCTGGTGAAGGAGCTTTACCGCTGCATAGGAACTACCAGAAGCGGCAAACATTTCGACCTTACGCTTCCATGCGGAAAGCAGAATGTTATTGATAAGATGGAGGAAGTCGTTCCGGGCTCACGCAAGCCGATGGAAACTTTCTTTGAGTTGACCGAGGAATGCAACGCGGCATACAACTACTTCAACGAGCACCTTCATGACGGCCTCGACAAGAACGGCTTTACTTATGTGGACGAAAGCCTGTTCATGAAGAAGTATCCGAATTTCCTGAAGGTGGCAGAGTATCCTTTCAACACGGTCCTGCGCAAAATCGGAATGCCCGAGGATGCCATAGACATTCTCAATGTCTACTGGACGTATATTGGCACGGACTATGAGCGTTTAAGCTTTGTCCATCAGGCATGGATGATGCTCATGTATATCGAGTACTATCCGGCATTCTGCAAGGACACGGCCCACGCACTCACAATGTCATTCCTTGAGAGATTCCGTGAGCTGGGCGGTGAACTCTGGCTCAACACAAAGGCCAATGAAGTTGTCGCAGATGAGAACGGCAAAATTATAGGCGTTGACACTACGGCAGGCTTCGTCGAGACGAATTACGTTATCGCGAACGTCAATCCGCAGACTGCCTATACAAAACTTCTGAGCAAGAATATAAAGGTTCCCGAACGCGAAATCAAGCGTGCCAACGTTGAAAAACACGGCGTCCGCTTCTTCAATGCGTATGTTGCACTCAACAAGAGCTGCGAGGAACTCGGCATCAAGGACTACACCATTTTTATGCCGGGTGATCTCGACACCACGAAGAACTACGCATACTCCAAGAATTATGACATCAACAATCACAGTGTCGTTGTTATCTACAACGTGCATGACCCGGATGCTTCCCCGAAGGGGACAACAGTTATGACATTCACAATCACCTACACGGAAGATGTATGGGGTGATTTCACACAGCGCGAATACGTCAGCAAAAAGCAGGAGCTTTTCAAGAAAGTCATGGACAACTTTGAGAAGGACACCGGAATCATCATCCACGATTGCATAGAAGAAATCGAAATGGCATCCCCGTGGACATTCTGCCACCTTCTCGGAACACCGCAGGGCACGGTTTACGGCTACGAATGCTCTGAGTGGGATACGATGGTTTCACGACTTCTCTCCATGAGAAAGGATCAGCCGATTCACGGCTTTAAGACTTGCGGCGCTTCCGGTGCCCGCGGCGACGGTTACAACCAGACCTATCTCAACGGCGACGACATGGCTACGCTGCTGCTGATGGATATGGCGGAAGATGAAAAGGAGGGCAAATAAAATGGCAAATGTACATATCAAGCCCATCGGCCTTCTGGATATGCTCTATTTCAAAGGCAAGAAATCCAAGCGCGACAAGATAATCGAGAATACTGAAGTAAAACCCATTGTTGCCGATTACAAGTCAAACATCAAGGCCGCGGAGAGGCATCCCGACAATCAGGAGTTTGTAATTGAGGAAATAATCACCCGCGGCAAAGGCGACGTTAAATCCTATGTACTGAAGAAAAAGGACGGGACAAATCCGGCATTCTTCCGTGCGGGACAGTTCATGGTGCTGCGCCAGATGATAGACGGCAAACTGATCTGTCGTCCTGTAACGCTTTCATGCGGGCCCGCAATGACGCTTGAAGGGAAATGCATGGTTACCGTCAAGCGCGTCGAGCCCGACGGATTCCTCAGCGGTTATATTCATGATAACTGGAAAGTGGGGGACACAGTTCAGACTTCCGGTCCTCAGGGCACTTTCTTCTATGAAGGACTCCGCGATGCGAAGAAGGTCATCGCCATTGCCGGCGGCAGCGGAATAACTCCCGTTTACTCAATGGCCTGCGCTATAGCTGACGGGGATGAGGACTTTGACCTAACGGTCCTGTACGGCAGCCGCACGAAGGAAGACATCCTTTTCGCGGATGAATTTGCAGAGATAATGAAGAAGACAGATAAAGTCAGACTCATCAACGTTCTCAGCGAAGAAGAGGCAGAAGGCTGCGAACACGGCTTCATCACGGCCGAACTCATAAAGAAATATGCAGGTGACGGTGAATACAGCGTCTTTGCTGCTGGTTCCAAGGGAATGTATGACTTCCTGGACGGCGAGGCTGAAAAGCTCGGTCTTATCAGGAAATATTACCGCAAGGAACTCTATGACAACGTCTGCAAGCCCTGGGAGTATGAAGGCTATCCGATGGAAGCCAAGGACAAGACATTCACCGTAAAGGTAAAGATGTGTGCTCAGGAGTTTGAAATTCCGTGCAATGCAAATGAAAACATCCTCGTTGCTTTCGAGCGCGCAGGCATTGCAGGTCCAAACCGCTGCCGCGGCGGTATCTGTGGCTGGTGCCGTTCACGCCTGATATCCGGCGAGGTTTTCATCCCCGAAGATGTCGACGGAAGACGCGCTGCCGACAAGAAGCTCGGCTATATCCACCCCTGCGCAAGTTTTGCCGTAAGCGATCTTTACATTGAAATCCCGAACAGGAAGTAATCGTTATGAGCAAAAGACCAAATATTCTTAAACTGTGCTCCAAAATAAGCCTGGAAGGGCTGACATATGTCGGAATAACCTACAACGACTGCGAGTACAAGATGTTTGACACCCTCCTCGATGATGATATGTGTGAAATCATGCTGCACATGAGGCTTGAAACTCCTCGCACACCGGAGGAAATCGCAAAGAGAGCCAACCGCGACGTGGAGTTCACAAAGCAGCAGCTCGAAAAGCTGCTCTACGTCGGAGCTATCAGAGAGACGGATACCGACGGAGTTCTAAGATATCATTACACCGTGTGGGTTCCCGGAATTATGGAAGATGTTCTCGGCAACACCGAGCAATGCGAGAAATATCCTATTCTCGGTGAATGTTTCGAGGAATACACAAGAAAGAGAATATCTCTCCTGGCTCCGATGCTCGGGACGGGCATGTGCTTTATGCGCGTTATGCCGGTTACCAAATCCATCGAGTCCAACTCTCGCAGGGCAGATTACGATGAGATTACGAAGCTTATCGAGGACGCAAGCTTTATCTCGGTAGGTCCCTGCTCCTGCCGACGTTCCAGGAGACTTATGGGAGAAGGCTGCGGTCACCTTGAAGAGGATATGTGCATTTACCTTAACGAGAACGCAAAGGCATATGTGAAAACAGGCAAGCACAGACAGGTAAGCAAGGAAGAGGCATATGAGATTCTCAAACGCGCCGAGGATAACGGCCTAGTACATGAAGTGGACCAGACGCTCGGATTCAACGAGGCGCCGGGCGCAATCTGCAACTGCTGCGGCTGTTCATGTTATTCTCTCCGTATTGCGGAAATGTTCCGCAAGCCGGATGGTATCCGCTCCAACTACCGCGCTGTTGTTAATCAGGAAAACTGTGTGGCTTGCGGTTCCTGCGTTGAGAACTGTCAGACGAATGCTCTTAGGCTAGGTACAAAGCTCTGTGAAAAGAACCCAACGGAACTCCCAGACGAACATATTCCTGAAAAGTCAGCGCTCATCAATGCAAAAACATACAATGTCGACTATCGTGAGAACCGTACGGACGTTGTTGCAACCGGTACATCTCCCTGTAAGTCGGCCTGCCCGGCCCATATCGCTGTTCAGGGATATCTGAAGCTGGCCGGAGAAGGCAGATATCAGGAAGCCCTTGAACTAATAAAGAAGGATAATCCCTTCCCGGCAATCTGCGGACGTATCTGCAACAAGCCCTGTGAAGATGCCTGCACGCGCAACCTCGTAGATGAGGCTGTAGCCATCGACGATATAAAGAAATTCATCGCGGAGAAGGATCTAAGCGCTGATACCAGATATATTCCGCCGATGCTCAACCAGACCGGCAAGAAATTTACCCAGAAGATAGCGGTTATTGGTGCGGGTCCTGCCGGCCTAAGCTGCGCATATTTCCTCGCTGCCAAGGGTTATCCGGTTACTGTTTTTGAGAAAGAGGAGAAACTCGGCGGTATGCTGACTCTCGGTATTCCGTCTTTCCGGCTTGAGAAGGATGTTATCAATGCTGAAATCAACATTCTCAAAGAGATGGGAGTCGAGTTCAAAACAGGCGTGGAAGTAGGCAAGGATGTAACTCTTGATTCTCTCCGCAAGGACGGCTACAAGGCATTCTATCTTGCTATCGGCGCACAGGCGGGTGCTAAGCTCGGTGTTCCGGGCGAAGATCTAAAGGGTGTATGCTCCGGAATTGATTTCCTGCGTGACGTCAATCTCGGCAAGAAGCCCGACGTGGGTAAGAAAGTCTGCGTAATCGGAGGCGGAAATGTTGCAATAGATGTTGCTAGAAGTGCAGTCCGCCTCGGCGCGGATGTTACGGTTGTATACCGCAGAAAAGAGGAAAATATGCCTGCTGATCCCGAGGAAGTGGCGGAAGCCAGGGAAGAAGGTATCAAGTTTCTCTTTGAGCACAAGCCTGTTGAGATTGTCGGCAAGACCAAGGTTGAAGGCCTGAAGTGCGAAGGCGACGAATGCAAGTGCGACACCGTTATCGCTGCAATCGGTCAGAAGATATTACTTGACGGCTTCAATGTCAGGACCGGTGAGAAAGGTAACGTGCTTGCAGATGGTAAGACCTGGCAGACTTCTGAGTCAGACGTGTTCGCAGGCGGTGACGTTGTCACCGGACCGAAGTTTGCCATAGATGCAATTGCAGCCGGCAAGGAGGGTGCCATCTCAATACACCGCTTTGTTAATGAGGGCCAGACCCTGACATTCGGCCGCGACAACCGGGATTATTTTGCAATCGACAAGGGCAATGTTCTGTTTGCCGTAGAATCCTTTGACAATACTCCGCGCCAGAAGACGAGAAACGCATCCGCAGACAAGGCTATGAAGACATTCTCCGATCTGCGCGGCACTCTCACGGAGGAGCAGATCAGGAAGGAAGCGGACCGCTGCCTCGGCTGCGGTGCCGTTGTGCTTGATGAGTATATGTGTGTCGGCTGCGGTATCTGCACAACAAAGTGCAAATTCGACGCTATCCACCTTGAAAAGGTCAACGAACACTGCGGTACGTCCTACTTCAAGAATATCGGAAGCATTTATGGAAATCTCCCGAGCGCCACGGCAAAGGTTGTCAGCAACAAGATAAGGTACATGAAAAAGAAAAACTGAACTGCTTCATAAACAACCTTTTTAAAATACTATAAACTATAACATGACAATACCGGTGGCAAGGCCACCGGTATTGTCATGTTTATGAGGTTTGAATTCTAATTAGTCCCGGCTTTTGCGTTTTCATGAGGTTATATTACGTCTTTAAACTGTTCCTCAAACGCCAGGATATCTTCATCTGTGTTGGTGTGTATAGTCAGCACGTGATCATCGTCCAGATACGGGGTTACGTCGTACCCGAGGATTGTGCTGCCTTTCAGCATCAGGTATCCTCCGTTTACCATGGCGCTTTCATCGATAGTTGTGTCGCCCAGATCATAGAGGGCTGCAATGTCTATGCACACGAGAATGCTCTTGGACTCGCTAAGCTCGTCGTACATCATTGCCCTGTAGCCGTCGCCCACCCAGCAGAGCAGGCAGGATGCCAGAATCAGTTCGTCAGTATCTCTGTCTATTCTGTATATGTTGCTGCCAGAATTATCCGAAATGATAATGTAGTCATCCGTTATGCCGTCAGGGTCACAGAAATGGAATATCGTGGTATTGAACGCCTCATCGCTTGCATAATATACCATTGCATTGGTGCAGGTCCAGAAATCGCGTAGTCTTGACTCTGAAGACAGGTCACCCTTTGACGCATATACCTTTACACCCTTTTCAACAAACATCTCTTTGGCGTATTGCGAATTAAGCTCATCCATGTACATGGCAATAACACCGCCGTCTTCAACTTTGACGAGCATATTCTCAAAGTCCATGGTTGTCAGAATACCAGAGAAATTATGCACATCATCCGGGTCTGAGCCGAACCTGCTGATAACGGTATCTTCGCTGCACAGTATGGCCTTTGCGAGATTTACCACGTTATATGAGAAGGAGCCTTTGACACTGACCCTAACTTTGCCGCCAAGACTTGATATGGTCTTGTTTATGGCATTGTTGACGAACCTGACAAGGTCCGAAATCCTTGTGTTGATTGACAGGAATTCCTTGATGCTGTCGTCTGTATTTTTCTTTCCACCGCCGCTGAACGGAATGGTTCTCGGCCAGGATGTCTTTTTGCCAAACTCGTCCAGTCCGAGTCCGTTGAATGTCTGGGTGAATTTGCCGTTTTCATAGATATTCTTGCCAGCACTGTACTGGTATGCTGTCTTGTCAAAGGAGGTGAAGGCGCCGGTCAGGTTGCTGTCAATATCTATTTTGCTGTCGCAGTCGGCTGAACCGAAACTCAGCCCCTGTTTTTTCGCGGCTGAGGCTATTGTTCCGCCATGCTTCGGGTCACCCATGGCAATGTAGGTGGACTCGCCGTTTGCAGTAACACTGCCGTCAGCGGCCGAGTCACTGTTGTTCACAGTTATATTGTTCTCGGACACAACGTTGAGGCTCACTCCCAGACCGGAGGATGTACCGTAGGCGTTGGTTTCAAGATTGCCGCTTTCGCCATAGCCCTGTGTCAGTGTAATATTCCCGCCAGCTTCGGCGGCTGCGGAGCCGTCAAGGTTAAAACTGTTGGATATGTTCAGGTTGTTCTTAGATGTACACAGATTGGCACCGAACACCTCGTTGGCGGTAAGCTCACTGCTTGCCCTCGCTCCGGAGGCACCTGCCTCCTGGGTGAGAGACAGATTTCTGCCGGCCTTAATGGCCGAACCGTTAGCACCATTGACGGAGTTTGTTGTATTAAGGTTGTTTATTGCGTCCAGGGATGCGCCGCCGATTAGCTTTAGTGCTATGGTCGATGCCATGGCAGTATTGTCAATTTTGACATTGTCATTTATCTGGGAGATATTCACATCTTTTGAAGATGAAAGCTCGGCACCGCTGGAAAGCTGAAGGTTGTTGTTTACATTATAAAGTACAGTGGACATGACATCATCTATTCCTATGCACTGGAATGTTGTCATGTAGTCTGCCTTGGACTTTATGTCGGCTGCGCCTTCCATGTTCACGTTCACACTGCCGTTGCCGGATTCGACCTTCGCGTTTTCTCCCATAGTAACCTTATTGTCGGCAACTGCGGTAACAGTTCCTTTAGCGGTTGCAATGTTAATTGCGATGCCCGTGGAGGACTGGGATGCTTCGGAATTGCCGCCTGCAACCGTCTCGGTTGTAAGATTCACATCGCCGTTGGATTTTACGGAGGTGTTATCATCAAGAATGATGCCTGTTTTGTACTGCTCAACTACGGGAACGGTAGCAGTAGTAATGCCTGCAAGAGACACACTGCTGCCCTGACCGCCCTGTGAAAGCGATGCTGCACCGCCGCCGGAGTTGCGGGCATTAAGATTAACGCTGCCGGACTCGTTGTCGATTGATGCACCTTCATGCACGTGGATTTCTGCCGTATTTATGAGGGTTGCCGCCGCGGTGCTGGTATTGATATCAGCAATGCCGTATGACACGGGTGCGGAACCTCTGGAGTTGAGGTTGGCCGATTCAATTTCTGCACGGGCGTTTATTCCGGATTCGGTCTTTACGGGGACATATATGTCTACATATGCCTTGTCCTCCGCCGTGGCTTCGGCTTTCAGATTTCCGACACCCACAAGGCTAATGTTTTTGCCAGTGTTGTCGGTGTAGGCTTCGGTTACAGAGCCGCTGTTAGCTTTCATATCTGCGGAGTTTGCACTTACGGATCCGCTTCCGTCTGAAGGACCAACGGTAACCTTCGCAGTGTTTTCGGACCTGGCTGTAGCGGTGTTCACATCCGTATCCACGATAGATATGGATTCGCCGCCTTCGTGGCCGGATGGCGGGGATACTCTGGCAACCGTCGGGGAAGACGGGTCAATCTCAGAGTTAAGAGTCAGCTTTCCAGTGACATCAAGACTGCCCAGAACCGCGGTTTCGGTTTCCAGTTTGCTCTCGGCTGTCGCCTTGTTTACGCCTACCTTCAAAGCGCCAAGAGAGAAGGACGGGGTCATGGCCTCGGCAAGAACGTTGGATTTACCGGCGGATTCTAGCTTCGCGTCGCCGTCCACTTTAACGTCTCCGCCTTCAATGACGGAATTAACCTTAAGATCTGTAGTGGCATTTACTATGTTTGCCTTTACATCCACCAGGGCGGCTTCATCAAAACCGCCCGCGACGGTTTCAGTGCATGCAACCGTTGAGTAACCCATGGTGCTGACATCCAGTCCGGTAAGGTCCGCCTTTGAAGTGGGTATGTATTTTGCCTCGACCGTGCCGGTGCCCTTGGCATCTACAACAGTAGCATTGGCAAGCACCAGACCGTAGGTGCTGCCCGGAGCAACGTCGGCTCTCGCATTGGCGTCGCCGACGGCGGCAAGGCCAATGTTGTATTTTTCAATGTCCGTCGAAGATATTTCGGCCGTTGTCTCGGATTCCGATTTTGCCTTTGCAACATTTGCGGAGATGTTCACCATATCGATTTGTTTGCTTTCGTTGCCCGCAGAACCGGTGACGGCCTCGGTCATGGGAGGCGTGTCACCTTCGTTGTACATCTTGTTTGTGAATGCATCAACCGACAGATTCTTGGAAATGTTCTCGTCATTGATGAACTCGGAATTTTTAATGTATGCGTGGTTTTTAACGGTGTTGCCGGCAAGGGATACATTGGCCGCCATACTCACAACGTTGATATCCAGATGTGAAGAGCCGATGTAGGACCGGGCAAATGCGTTTTCAACCGAAGACTTTACGCTTACGTTGTCAGGCTGGGTCTTGGAGTTGATTATATATGCATCCGCCTCCGTTTTGGCATCTGCCTTGGCCACGTTCACAGTTATGTTTAGAACACCGCCGGAACCCTTGGCACTGGTGCCGGAGGTGGCTCTTGCAGAGGCTCCGGTAACCTGGCCTTCAACATTCAGAGACTTTACGTCGCCGTTGAAGTTCTCCGCGTAAGCGAGGTTTTTCGACTCCTCGCTTGCCTTGGCGACCACAACACCTATTCCCGCCAGAGTGACCGCATAGCCGTCCTGCTCGCTTGCCTCGTTTCCGGCAAGGGCGGCGGCATGGCCTTCAAGCCTTGCAATGATATTGACGTCTCCGCCCTTGGGTGAACCCTCAGATACGTCCTTTATGTATGCGGTATTCTTTGAGTAGTCCTTGGCGATGATCACATTGGCGCAGACCTCTGCCAGATTCACGTCTACGTACGCCCCGTCATATGAGGCAGTAGCTCCGCTTCTGTTGTCGCCGTAGCCGTTGCGGCTGTCAATGGTCACGTTTGCACCGTTCTGTATTTTTGCATTTTCAATGAAGGCTCTGGAATCGCTGTCGTTGACAGCTATGGTCACGTTGGCGCCAACGGTTACTCCGTTTATCTCGATACCCTTGGAACTATCCGCATCGCACCTGTTTACAATCCAGTTCACAAGCTCTGTGCTGCCGCCGTTGAATTCCGCAGTGCCGCCGTTTGATGCCTTCATCCACATCTCGGCATCCGATTTATTCTTGGCAATGGTCACATTGGCATTCATGCCTACAAGCGCCCCGCCGGAATTAACACCCTTGGCCTCGGCTGCAGTAACGAAATCCGTGTTCGCTTTCACGTTGTCAGCATCGGCATCGGTGCCGGGTGAGGTGATTGTATTTTTAATCTTATTGTCTGCAAAGCACAGTGTTATATTTGCGCCCAGACTTGCCAGTGCTGCGTTTATGCCATTTATCCTGGATTCGGCGTTGGCTCCGCCCTTGTTGTCGCTTACGCAATGCTTCAGAGCTTTTTCCGCGTTGATTGCAACATCGGATTTGACTCTGGAGATTGCTATGCTGACATTGGCATCCATACCTTTAAGCTTCGCTCCAAACAAATCAAGGGAGGACTCGGTGTGGTTCGCACTTTTGGTGCCGGTTGCATTGTTAACGTATGAACCGGTTTCGAGAGAAGTAAGGTTCTTTGTATTGACAATTACCTTCTGCTCGTAGCGGTTTGAAGCTGCGGCAGCGCCCCCTGCGAGACTTTCGAGTGATGCGCTCAGCTTTCTTACCGAGGCCTTCGCGGTAGGATTGCCGTAGGCTTTGACTGTCGCAAGTTCGGCCTCAACGGTTCCGTTTTCGGTAAGTTCGGCAGTGGTTTTGCTGTCGTTGAGGGCTACGGCCACGTTCAAGACATCGCCGCTCAGGGCAGCGGATCCGGAGAAAATTTCCGCTTCCGCAGAATAGTTGGAGCCCAGCTGGTCGGTGCCGGTGCCGTTGCCGCCGGCGATGATGTTGAGGTTTTCAACCTTGATATGTGCGGGATTTTGCACACTTGCTGTATTGACGGCATTCATCTTGGCCACAGCCACCGCGGCGTCCATTTTGGTGAGGCTGATGCTCACATCCGTCATGTAGGCCTTCGCCCATGCATCTGCAAACGAGAAGAGCGAAAGAGCCTTGGCTTCTACGCTTCCGTCAACAGAGGAGCTGACTTTGATTGTGTTGAAGGGGAGCAGTACGCTTGCGCCCAGAGTTGAACCTGCGGCTGTTATCTGGGCAACTCCGGCAGAGGCCTTCGCGTTTTTGACATTGGACATGACGCTGACATCAAGATCGCTGCCGCTTGCGCTTCCGCTAAGGGCGGCCGACACATCCGAATCAAGAAGGGTTACCGCAACTGAACCCTTGACAGACACTCCTGCTGCAGAAAGGGATATGATCTCGGTTGTTGGTGTGGTATCGAGAACAGCCATTATTCTGTAGGTGTCACCGCCGCTAACAGAAGATGTGTCAAGACCGGCTGCCGTGACTATCTGATTTTCCCTTACGGCGGCAGCCGCCGCATTGACGCTGAGCGCGCCCGCACCGATTGCCGCGGCGCCAGCGTAGGCTTTTTCTGTAACGTCTGCGGTAATGTATACCATGTCAATATCGGATGCGCTTCCGCCGAATAAAGCCTCGGTGTCGCTGTCCGCGACCACAACCGCGACTGATGCGTCAACAGCTATGACGCCGGCGCTTCCGGCCAGAGTCTTGCTGAAAAGATTATCGTATTTGGAAACGGAGTTTACGTTTATTATTACGTTATTTTCGTCACTGCCGGTGACAAATCTTTTAACCGTGCCGTCAAGCCGTGATATGGTCGTATTGTCCAGATGGACTACAGCTACGGTTGCGCCAACACCCACAAAACCGCCGCCTACGGTTCCACCGGTGGCGTATATTCCGTTTGTGGAAACAGACTCGGCATCTACAAGCACTTTTCTGGTCTCAACGGTGACACCCTGGCCGACAGTTGCATACACATTGGAGTGAAGCACGGCTACCGATACGCCAACGCCTATGCCCGCCTTACCCGCGGCTGCAACGCCCACCGTGTTCAAATCTGCGTTAATGTCGTCCTTCGCGGTGACGTTCAGCTGGAGGTTGGACTTGATGTTTACGTTATTAATAACTGCGCTGACGGTATTTTTAAGGTTATCCGGATATGTGTAGGAACGGTTCACGTCCGCGCTATCTATCTGGGCGCTTGTGCCAAGATTGCTGTTCTCACCACGAAGCTCGGCGTTCTCATCCGCATCGGATTCCTCACCTTCCCCGCTGGTGGAATAGTCGTCTATATCGCTGGAAATTCCGGGGTGAATCTGACCTGATGTATCTGTTTCGTCACTGAGGGGAAGCAGATCAGCTGCATCGGTAATCTCGCCGTTTTCGTCACCGACATGTATGGTCGAGTCGCTTGTTCCGTTGCCGGCAAGCCCCTTTGCTTTTAGACCGGTCGTTTCGTTCGCCAGACCGGAAACGTATGATTCACCCTTGTTGGTTCTGCTTTCCGTACGCTCAACTAGTGCTTTCAAATTGAACAGCTGATTTGCAGAGTTAGCGGGATTAACCTTGCCGGCAGTCAGCATATCGTAGGCATCCTGGGGCAGGGATGAGCCTGACACGGTCACATCGACGTTCACCGCGACTCCTGCCAGACCGGACGCTGCCACACCGCCCAGGCGGTTTTTGATGTTTCGTATTGAATCGGCCTCAACGCTTACCGTGCCCGCAGTGATATCTTTTTCACCAGACTCAGGGACAATTGATGCAGATAACGTCGAGTTGAGCACGTTCACCGCCGCGTTAACACCGACAGCTACCGAGCCGCTGGCCGAGAGCACCACGCTGAAGCTGTTGAGTGTATATCTGTCTTTTGCCGTAACCTCGAGAGCCGAGGACCCGTCTGTGCCGGCAAAGCCGCCAAGCATGTGGCTTTCGGTATCCGAGGAGGCAACCAGCACGAACACGTCACCGCTGACAGATGCTGTGCCGCTTATTGCAGCGCCCGCGGAAATCTGGGTTATATCAAGTGCGGTTTCGGCAGCAAGTCTGGTATTCATTGCCTTAATATCGGGAGTTACACTCAAAGTTGTAATTAAGTTGTCCGTCACAACCGTCACGGCAGGCGCGATGGCCGCCGTAGCTGCAAGACCTGCGCCGAACACGTAGTTGTTCAGCTCAACGGCATTATTCACGCGGTACAGATTGTCACGGATGTCAGAATATATGCTTGAGCCCTTGATGTCCACGACAACGCTTGTGTTGAGGACTTCAACGAGAACCCCGACATCCACTGATGCTGAACCGGATCCGCCAGCCGAGACCACGAATGTGGATATTTTGTCCGAGGAGGCAGCGTTCACCGTAACACCGGTGGGTATGTTTTCTCTCTTCTCGGTGCTTTCGTTGCCGACCGTGAAGCCGGACTCAGTTGTTATGGAGATATTACGTGACTTTACTATAACCTCAACCACGGGTGCAACACCGGCGGTTCCGACTTCAATTGCAACTCCCGCGGAAACCAGATTCTCTTTGGAAGTGCCCACAGCTTCGAGATTAAGGCTGATGCCGCGAATCGAGGCATTGCCCAGAGTTATGGTCAGCTTGTCGGAAACCACCTCGGTGACAATCGCACCATCCACTCCGGCGGTTCCTACGCCTACGCCGCCGCACGCGGATATTACAAGAATCTCATCGGAGGAGTCGGCGAATACTTTGACGTCGCCGAATCCGCGGAAGAAAGAGGCAATGCCTGAATCGTCATCAGATGCGTCCAGGGCTACCTCGCTGTTTACGATTACTACCGTAATGGTGGTACCTACCTGAGCGGTGCCTAAAGCTAAATTGACGGCCCCGCCTATGGCATAGAGCTTGTTATCGTAGCGTGCGCCTGTTGTGAGATTGCCCAGGGAAGTGTAATCCCTGTTGGTCACGTATGCGCGGATATCCGCACCGCGGGCGTCAACCTTGACTTTGTTGGTTTCGCACAGAACAAGAATCGAGCCGTCGATACCGGATCCGTTGGTTCCGGCTGCACCGCCCACAACCAGTGTGCTCAAGTCAGAGCCTGTCGCAAGGACGCTGACATCACCGTTGACAGCGTATATCTTTGCATCGTGAACGTCGGTTGAAATGGTCCTTTCAAGTACGTTCACACCGACAGCCCCGCCTATGTTGACGCTTGAGGATGCTGCGGCTGCTGTAACGCTGATGTTAATGAGGCTTGACTCGTTGGATGCTTCAATCGTTATGTTTCCGGTATTGTCGGTGTTGTCAAAACCGATATCGGTGCTGCTGGCGGCCACTATCGATTTGGACTTGTCCGAAATCACGTTTACCGTTGCAGATATGTTGGCAGTTGACCTTCCGACGGACATGGATGCCACTGCTATAGTCATATTGTGGCTGTTGTCCGAGTATACGCGCAGCGCGTCGGGAACGTTCATTCCGGAAACCGAATGCATCAGACCGTTTGCAATGTTTTCCATTTCCTTCTCCTCGGAGGGAGTAAGACCGGGGCCTGACAGGGATTCGACCGTTTCGTTCGCCGGTGTTGCCCGAGCGGGGGCTGAGCCCTTGACTCTTAGGGAAACACCGGTTATGTCCGTGCTGCAAACGGACTTATCCAGAATTACAACTACCGAACCGCCTACTGCCACTTTGCCTTCGGTAGTGACCGCGGGAGTTACTACTATATTTATCATCTCGCGGTTGTTGCTTGAACCTATGACCGCTGAGAGTGCAGTATGGCCTGCAGTTCCCGTTTTGCCGAGTTTCACTCCGGCATTGGCCTGACTCAGCGTCACGTTAATCGTGGCAGCTATGTTAGCAGTTGCGTTTGACTCTGCTCCGTTGGCATCAGTGCCTGTGCCTTGCTCGGTGGCATCAGTGCCTGTGCCTTGCTCGGTGGCGTCAGTGCCTGTGCCTTGCTCGGTGGCGTCAGTGCCTGTGCCTTGCTCGGTGGCGTCAGTGCCTGTGCCTGCCTCGATGGAATCAGTACTTGTACCGGCTATGGTGGCGGTCACCATGTAGGATTCCGCTTTGCCGTAGATGTCCGCGCATACGCTCAGCGCAGATCCTGCTGATAGCTGCGCGTTGTCGCCTATATTGGCATTTGCCTTTGTATAGTCACGGATAAACGCAACCGTTGCGCCTATTACAGCCTTCGAGCTGGAGCCGCTCAACCCGCCAGAGATGACTCTGGTATCGGAGCCGTCCGTAGCAGTTACGCTTAAGTCACCGGTCTTGTTCCCGGGCACGGTTACAATGCTCGTGTTTTCACCCACAGCCGCTTCGGTTTCGGAGTTGAGAAGCACAACCGATACGGTGCCGGCAACAGAGGTAATACCCCCGCCCAGAGAGACACCGCCGGTGCCGAGAAGCACCGCATAGTCTGAATTGGTGAGGACGGTTGTCACGTTCCGAATCAGCGCCGTAAGGGTGTCTTTGTTAAGGCCGGCCTCTCCAGTGCCGTTCTTGGTGTCTATCTTCAGAATTTTTCCTTCATCACCGAACAGCGAGGAGAAAATTTTGACCGCGGTTATGTTTTTGGCATCCGTTTTCGCATCCGCATCGTCATCGTTTTTGCCATAGTCCGATGTGTCCTCGGTGGTTTCGGCAGTTGTTGAACTGCCGCTAGTTCTTTCGGGCTTTTCGTTATGGGTTGCGGCAATGGCAACGCTCTTTGCCCGGATGTTTACGTTTTTGCCGACAGAGGATTTAACCTTGTCGTTAACCTTTATTACCGCCACGTTCGCACCGGTGGTGACCTTTGCTCCGCCGTCAATCGAACCGCTCATGGAGCATACCGCCTGGCGGGCGCTGATGTCGGACAGTACGCTGACATCACCGCGGAGCAGATTGTCAGCAATGCGGATTTCGCTTTCGTCCTTAATGCCTGCGTTTGTCTCGTTGTTTGAAATGTATATGCTTACGGCACCGGACAGGCTGACCTTGCTCTCGTCGCCTGCAACCGCTACGGAGCTGGTATCCATGTTCAGCTTGGTCTGTCCGTCTTTGCCCTGGTTCTTGCTGACCTTTGCCTCGACGGTTACGTCGCCGCCGTTTTTGTTAATATCGTCATCTGTGACTTCGACTATAACAGAGGCGCTATTCGCGTTTGCAATGTTGGTGTCAACGGCCACGTTGATTGCCAGGGATATGGAGCCGAAGCCGCCGTTTAATGAAGCTGCCGCCGCATGAGCAATGCTCTCTGAAACGGATACGACATTGGCGGATATGATTGCGCCGCCAGAAGTGGTGATTCCGTTTTCGTTTTCGGATTCAGCCGTATGTCTGCTTACGGATACCGCAACAGCGGCCGCTATCTGCAGGCTTTGCGCTTCCTTTTTGACATTGCCGGCATTGTCCTGATTTTCGCCCGATGCACTGTTTGCGTCGCCGGCGGCCTCAGCGGTTGCTCCGTCCAAAGTGTCTTTGTCGTCGGCATCGCCGGTAGTTTCGGTCTTGGCATCGGTCGCGCTCAGAAGGTTGGTCGAAAGGGGAAGGAGCCAGCTGATGATTCCGTGGTCCTTGATGTGGGAGATTTTATCGAAAAGAAGCTTTGCGGTGTTGTTGCGTATGGGAAGGTCCTTAACCGCGTCTTCAACCATTTTGAAATAATTGCCGTTGAGGAAGTTCTCGGTGTATTCCACAGCCTTGCCTACATAGCCTATGGGCTCCGCAAGCTTTCCAAGATAGCCCTTGAATTTGGCTATGTACCTGCCTATGTCGCCGCCGTAGGCAGAGGCATCTGAAAATGTCTTTTCCGTAGTTTCGGTAAGTGCCGTAATTTCGGCACTTCGGTGGTGACTTTCGTCGGAGTCGTCATAGTCGCCTCCGGATATTTTCAGAACAGGATGACAGCGTGCCACCGTCTCGACTGAGTTGAGATGTACAGCGACAGTTGCGCCCACGGCCTTGCTGTCGCCCCTTGCGGTGGCGGAAGCCGAGCAGGTGGAGTTGCCGCTGTCTTTAGCGGAAATCCTCACTGACTGCGCCCTGAGCGGGTTTATGCATGTCTCCCCGGCTGTTGTAAGGATGGCCTCGGTTTTGCTGTCGAGTGCGTTCACCGCAACCGCGGCGTCTATGGATATTTCGGATGCGGTACCCAGATACTGGATATTATCCTGGGCATCGGTAGTGAACAGAGTATCGAAGGGATCCTGACCGGACGTGGCTGTTGTCTCCTCAACATGGGTGGAGTTTGCGTCCAGTTTGAGGGCTCCGAGGTTGACGGCCGGGCTGTCAGGAACCGTTATGAGTGCCTTGACATTGCTGTCACCGTATATGAGGGCAAATGACGCTCCCACGCCGGTTTTACTAAATTCAGGCATACCCAGGGGTGCCGGTACTGCAGACGTTGTAGCTTTATAGTTGCTTTCGGCGTTGACAGCCGTTGCGGCGGTAACGTCGAAACTGTTGTCTGCGGCTTTGTTTATTTCTGCAATTACGTCATTGTGAAGCACCATGATAGCCACGGAACCGGCGATGCCCACATTGCTGGCAAGCGCTCCGGATATGGCCGTGGTGGCAAAGCTGTCGGATTTTACCTCCATCTCCGTGGTGCTGCCCTCCTTGGGCCCGTACACGGGATTGGCGCTTACGCTCACAGCCGCCGCACTCAAGTCGCCCGTGCCTATGTAAGCTTTTTCGTTTTTATGTACTATGTTCAGAGCCGCCGCCGCAGCTACGCCTTTGTCGTCTGTGCCGGTAGGCGCGGCAACCGCCGCGGCCGTTGACGTGACGATACCGTAGGTGCCGTTGACTGCGCTTACGCTGACGGTGCCAGCACTGGATATGTCGGTTCCGTCATCCACGGAGGCGACGGTTCCGTTGTTTTGAATATTAAGGCCGAATGCAGCGGCAGCCGCCAGTGCACCTTCCGCTGTCTGGGCCTTCTGTCTGTCTTCGGTAAGTTCTTCTATTTTTTCCGCTGAGGCTGAACCCTTTCCGGCCTTCCTTGAAAGCTCGGTTGCGCCCTCAATAATGGAGTCGGCCTCCTTGTCTGCCTCACCGTCTTCACCTTTTTCAACATCCGGGGACTTGTCGACGGTCTTCTCGACGGTCTCATGTGTGTCTTCGTCCTCAGAGGCGACGGTTTGAGAAGATCTTGCAGCACCGACCGATGATGCGGTTACTTCCACGTTGGCAAGACTTACGCCGGTTGCACTGACAGTTGTCGAAGCGTTGTTTGCCAGAAGCGTTCTCAAATGTGCGTTTGCGCTTTCGTTGAGAATGCTGATTCCGAAAGCTCCGCCCAAAGCGTCATTATCACCTTCGGACTTGCCGGTCGCCTTGATGTCGTGGTTCGCGGCAGAGTGAACTGCGGTGACGGTTACGTCGTCTATTGTGCAGGGGCTGAACGCCTTCTCGGAATTCATGAATCTGCCTGCAAGACTTTCCACCTCGGCACCGAATACCTCGACCGCGACGGCCGGGGTTACGGATTTCATTTTGGACTTGGCTCCGGCGCTGGCTGACACCGAGTCTGCATTTAGTTCATTCTCCGCGGTTACGGTAAGACTGCCGGCCTGAAGATCCGTCAAGATGACTCCGTCGGGGATAGCCGCGCCGGTGTCCATGCTGTACACAGCCACCGCCACAGATGCGCCCACACCGGTTGTCGCGGTGCCAGCGTTCTTGCCGGCATCCGCCTTGGCTTCGAGCGAGGATATGCTGTCTTTTGCGTTGACGGTTATTGCACCTATCGGTTCGCTGCCCGGGCTGGACAAAACCACATTTGTACCCATTCCGGCATTGGTTTTGTAGTTTCCGACAGCCACGGTAACGGCTCCGGATATTCCGGTCTCACCGTCACTGTAACCGGAGACCGACTCGCTCTTGGCGGAAGCTGTGGAATTTGCGGTTATTTCGTACTCGGCGGCAAATGCCTTGCCGCTGAGAATGTATGCCTTTGATGTATGGTTGATGACTGCAACGGCACAGGCCGCGCCGATATTGGCGTTGACGGTTTTGCCCTCTTCGGCCTTGGCCTTGATGGCTTCGCCCTTGGCCGTGTTGATGGCATTCGTTACGGCAGCGGATGTGACTGACAGTTTACCGTAAGCCTTCACAATATTGTCGGCGGAGTTTTCCGTGTCCGCATCCAGACCGATATCTATGATTGAAGATGCCGAGTTTGATATTACCGCGATACCCAAAGCACCAGTAAGCTGCACCGAACCGGGACTGTCATCCCCGGGAGCTTCTTTCTTGACGGTAATGACTATGGTAATTTTGTTATTTACTACGTCGTAGGGGATTTGAATAATATAGTATCCGAAAGCGTTCTTTTCGATTGTTTCGGTTACTGTATCCGCGTTTGCCTCCGCTGAAGGATCTTCTGTTAGCTCTTCAGTTTTATCTTCGGAATTTTTGTGTTTGTAGGTCACGGTAATCTTGTCCACGGAGATATCTTCATTGGACTCGGCGGGATTTACCAGGATGCGCACGTAGCTTCCGGACAAAACGTATGTGCAGCCCGCCAGGCTTGTGGCGTCCTTTGTGACCGCCTTTGCAGTCAGGTTGGTTACAAATGGGGCTTGACTGTTTTGCGCATCATTCTCAAGCTTGATAGCGCCCTCCTGACCTTCTTCAGCCGCATAGGAGTCGTCCTCGGGAGTTTCGCTGACCGCGTTGCCTATGGATGTATCAAAAATCTCCTTTAAGGTTGTGTAGGTGTCGGGGGAGTAGTCAGACTGTACGGATTTCTTTGTGTCTTTGTAGAATGTGTAGACACGGAAATTCTTTACGTAGATGGTTTCGGTCCCGGAGTATGTGAATGAATACAGACCTTTCTGAGCGTCATCTGCCGTCGCCGCTTTGAAGGAGTAGCTTGTAGACCCCGCGGTAATGTATCTTACCAGGACAGTATCGACCTCGTATTCGGAATCCACCCATATGTTGACTTTGGGCTTGCCGTTCACGGTGCTCACATAGGCGTATGTGGTACCCTTGCTTTCACCGTCGCCGGTGTCTTCGGGGGCAATGACCACTGCGTACTCCGAGGTTCCGAAATATCTCTCAACATCCCAGAGCGCGTCCTTGAGGATGCCGGGCAGGGGAGAGTCGGCACCGAAGAAGCCGAAGGTGTCCGATATGGATTTGAATATGTCGTATCCGTACTTCTTTAACAGATTTGTTATGGAGAATTCCGAGCTTCCCACACCGTCCGAGGTGGTAGTTGGTGCCAGGGAACTTGAAGAGTCCGTCGCATCGACATCCGCCTTGGAATCCAGATTCATATTCCCACCGCAGGTCACATCCGTTTCGCTTGAAATGACCGCATCGGCATTCTGGGAAATGATGTTGAGAGAAAGATACGCTCCGGATGGAGAATTTGCACTCTGCTTGTCGGACACTGCCCGGGCTAGGATGTTGCCCTTTGCCGCAATTGTCATGTCTTGCGACGATTCTATGATTGATTTGTCAATAGTGGTATTGACTTTGTTGGCGACAACGTTCAGCGAGACCGCCACAGGGACAAACCGGCTTTCAACCGCAGCCGCGGCCTTAACATCGGAGCTTGCGCCTATATCCACGGCTCTACCGGAAATTCTCGCGTTTTCTATAGTGATGTCGGAGCTTTCAAGGATAACGTTCACCGCCACGGGTGCGGCGGAATCTGCATAGTTTACACCGTCGCCGTTATTAAATCCCGCTATGGCAGTGATTACGGATTTGATAATGATGTTTTGGGCGGCTTTGAGAGTGACCATACTGTCGTCGGTACCCTTCACGCTCACCGAAGCCGTTCCCGTAAATACGTTTACAGCCTGAGAAGCTGCATAGTTAACCTGAGTTATTGAGGCTCTCAGCGTAATACTGCCGGTACTTATTATGTTTGCCTTCACGCTGATGACTGCCTTGTCGACCGCAGCCTTGACTGCGATATTCTTCAGTGTATCGTTCAGGTCTATCTCCTGGTCTTCAGGTTTACCCGCTTCGGCTGATATTTCAACGTTATTTGCTTCAATGCTGCCGTTAACGCTTATTATCGGGGAATTGACGCTCAGATTCGCGCTGGTGGCATATATCCCGCCAAGGGTGAGTTCTGGAATGTCATGGCCGGTAACATCTATCCTGTTTGAGTTTTGCGCGTTGATTGTCAGCTCTGTTGCGTTGGGTGAGGTGATGTCTATCTTCAGTGTACCGGTGCTTTCGCTTTTTATGTCTGCCGAAACAACGGTGTCCGTTTGCGATACGGTGGAGGAAATGCCTATGGTCTGTCTGTTTTGTCCCGCCTCGTTGTCCGCAACGGAAATGGTGGCGCTGTTGTTGACAAGAATCTTATCTCCGCCGAGTATGATGTTAATAAGATTAATGATGATGCCGGAAATGCCGGAACTGTCGGAGGCACCGGAAACACCAATAACGTAACAGTCGTCCCCGTTTTGACTGCTGCAGCTGATTCTGGTTCCGCCTTCCTTGCCCACGAGGGTAAGCTCCTTGACACTGCCGTTGCTTCCGTCATAGGTAAAGCCGCCGTTATAGCTGTCTGCGTCCAGCTGAATTTTAACGCTGTCAGCTGACGCGTTGCTGACGGCTTGGTTCACTATGTTCTGAAGCGTTCCGTCCACATTAACATCGGTAAACGCATCCGCCGCGGCGGTGTTTTCAACGTCAACCTCAACGGTTGGATTCAATGGCGCATTGTCCGCGCCTGATACATTGACGATGACCTCCGCAGCCACGGGTGTTGCGTCCAAAACTGCGGATCCTTGCGGTGTTTCACCGCCGATTTCAGAATCGTCCGCATATGCGCATAGCCCGGAAACACTCCCGAGCAGCAGCAAAACAAGCACGGTGCTTATTAAAAGCATAAACGCGCTTCTTATTCTTCTTATTTTACAAATATTCATTGTTCGGGGACCTCCAATAGGAGAAATATACTGATAATTACCAGTGTTTGATTTACTGCCGGCAGTTGTTCTGCGGCCTGTAAGCTATTATGTTGATTGGGTATGCGCCTGCCGGGGAACCGGCCAGCTCAGCAGGATTTGTTTTTCTTTTTAGAATTCAATTCCGGGCAGTTCAATCTGATCGGCATATCCGTAACCGAATGCATCGGATATCAGAGGAACGTTATCCTCGTATTCTTCCGGTACGGGTTTTTCATCTGAGCCGCTGCCCGAGCCGCTGCCTGAGCCGCTGCCCGAGCCGCTGCCCGAGCCGCTGCCCGAGCCGCTGCCTGAGCCACTGCCCGAGCCGTTGTTGTAAACGTAGTAGTAAACATTGCCGGAACCGCTGCTACCGGAGCCGGTACTGCTTTTCGCTGTGCCGGCGTTTGAATTGGTGCCGCTTTTTTCTGTACCGGTGTTTGAATTGCTGCCGGTCTTATCCCTGTTCGTATCTACTTCACCAGCACCGATTTCATCGTTTCTGCTGTCAGAATTCTGCTTATTGTCCTTGATTCCGGAATTACCTGAATTAACAGTTTGCGGGGCTTTTTCTTGCCCGACCTGCTGCGAAACCGGTCCTGAGGAAGGAACATTTCCGATATCTTTCTTCTTTGAGCCGCAACTGACAAGCAAGATTGCAAGGACTGCCAGAATAGATACAATAGCGACAATGATGATTATTTTTTTCTCACTCATATTACCGTTATCCATTTACGTTCTCCTCGTTTCCGGAACTGTTTCGGTTTTGCCTTGAATTCTCATAGGCTATCGCGGATTTTGCAAACTCGCTGTACCGCTCCACAACTTTAAGCTGTGCGTCTCTGTTACAGGTATCGGCAATTCCTACGTAGTGGGCCGCGGAAAGCGTCATTGAATCTGCAAGCACACCGTCGAGTTTCATCTCAAATGTAACTTCCTCTGTCAACTGCTGCAGACTCAGATATTTACCGTAAAGGGTGTAATACCCATCGCTGCAGAAATAGCCGTTTTCCACGGGGTAGGCCTGCTGGCCGTTGACGTAGAAAGTAAAGCGGGAATCCTTTGCGTATTCAGGTTTGACTTTTACTGCAAGTCTTACCTGATCACCGAAAAGCAATGTATACGATGTGAAATCGTACAGTTTTCCGTCAATCGCTCCGCCGCCTCTCTTTATGTCGAAACCGGTCGGCTTGCTGTACTCAGTATATTTGCCGTTGTATTCATCTGTGGCATTTGCAAGATTGTCGGTGTTGTAATTTTTCGCTTTTTGAGCCATTGCTCCGTATTCAAGCATGTTCGCAAGCACTTCCATGAGCAGAGGATCCTGCTCGGCTTCGGACGAAATGGCCTCGCAGTAAGACCGGATGTTGAATTCGCTTCCGTCCTTGGCAAGATTTTCAACCTCGACTCCGTTGAGCGTCATCGTCATCTGAATGTTGTCGGTCATGCACTGTGGGGAAACTCCGTGAAACTCAACATAGGATACGGTCTCGCCAAGATAGTCATCGGTTCCTATAATTGCGCACTCTTCGGTCTTCTTTTCAGAGCCGGCCGCGCCAAGTTCTCCGGTAAAGCTGTATGTTTCGTCCGGCCTGTCAAGATATGAGTAGAACCTTATTATGGTTCCTATCCCTATAGTGACATTTGCCATGACAATCTTTGAGGATGTAATTCTGTAGGGATATTCGGCCTTGCTGTCCTGGCGGCCGTTGCGAATACATTTTGCATGAAGTGCAAATGTTTTGCCTTCTTCAGCCGGCCTTGAGTACAGATTATCGTCTGATATCTCCCTGTCAGCAAAAGCGCTCTTTATCCGGGCACCGCTAATATTACCCTTGAATCTGCCGCCTGCTATGGTGGATACACCGATGTCAAAGTCGGCAGGCTTGTCAACACCGGAGTAGGAAATCTGCTGCGGGTGTCCCAAAACCGCATAACCGTCCGGGTTTTCGACACGGACCTTATCCGCGGTATCTGTAATGTTGAGAAATCCGTAAACTTCTATTGCCGCTCCGCCGGACTTGGAGTTGGTAACGGCACCGCCTCCCAGGGAGTCAATGAGATTAAGTTCGACATAGTCATCTGAACCTGAACTGCTTTCACCGTCTATAAGTGAATACGTTTCATTGACCAGAATTGTTGCATCGGCGGTCTGAGAGGAAATGACATGGCCGTTTAGATCAATCGTTATAGGCTTATCCACTACCACGGGCTTTCCGGGGAAGTCTTCATCATAAACTGCCCTAACCGTATCGCCGGGTGATGATTTGGATATGTCATAAACAAGTTTCGACCAAAGTGTGGGATATAGCGCAAGGTAATTGCCATTTTCATCCGTCGTAATGTCCCCGTAGTCCGCGTCGCCTTCAATCTTGTAGAAGACGACATATTCGCCGGGAAGCCTGCCCTTCGGAATGTCAGTTTTCCACTCCAGTTCGGAAAGCATACTGTTTATTGAATCCGCATCCTGCGCATCGGGAATCTTGTCCTTCGTAGTCAGCGCATATTTGAACGTGCCGTTTACTACGGTGCCCGCTGTTATCAGGTCCTGGTCCTCCGTGTTGTAAACCAGGGGGTCAACCATCTTCGGAGCCGTAAACGTTGGAAGCTTTTCTGACAGTATCTCAAAATCCTTGACCGGCTTGTCAACATCATAGTTGGCGCTGATTGAGGGGGCCAGTACAAAGTATGCCTTGTGTGTTCCGGCATCTTTCGCCTGTCCCTCGACCGTATAAGGCTTGAAATCTTCTGTCTCGGCATCCTTTTCGGCAAATCCCGCCGGGCTGACTTCAGGCACGTGATTTTTTCCGTCGAAGTAGATGGGATCCGCAGACCAGTTAACAGTAACTGCTTTACGGGCTATGGTCGTCTCGACGCGGCCGGAAACAACGAGCTGTTCGCCCGAATTTAATGTAGATATTGCCTCGTAAAGTACTGTATATCTTCCTGCATTTGTAGCTTGAGGAACGGAATCCGACCATACAATCTTGGACGTATCCGGATTATCTGTTGCATAGCGGAAATTGATTTCTTCTGTCTGGTTTAATACTATACGGCCTTCCTTCGCCAAATCCTGCGGTTTTCCGTCATAGCAGAGATTTTTCCCGGCCGGGTACGTTATTTCAGGCTGTTCACCGGAAAGTATTGTAATTCTGGCGCATCCCTGTGCCCTGAGCACTTCTTTGGTATCCGATTCATAGACTGAATATGTAATGTCGTTGTAGAAATTACAGTCCGCATAACCCGGGAATTTAGGAAGATCCTCAATTTGGCCGTAAGCCGTTGGGATGTCGACAGCTTCCGCCGTGCTGCCGTTATACTTGTAAGCATTGCTGACAAATTCGAAATATGCTGAAGACGGAAGCTTGTCCGTATTGTGCATTTCTATGGAATACTGGTTGTTCCCGTCATACTTGGCGAGTACATCGGTTGCGTAGATGCCGGGCCATACGTCCTCGCGAATTGCGAAATCGTGGGTAGCTGCATCCGGGAGCTTGTAGTTTCCGTCGGAGCATAATATGGCACTTGCAGTATATTTGCCCGGATCGATGCCCGCTCCGGCAACGGTAACCGTGCAGGGGTATCCCTCAACCGCATTTGTCACGGCGGCCGTCGGGCAGTGCTCTTTGCCGTCATAGTCGTATGTTTCGCCGGACCATGAAAGAACAGCCTCCAGTTTGTTCACGGCAACTTTGACCTCGTATTCCTCGGGAGCATAATGCGCGGAGTCCTCGGGCTGGTAGACAACTGTCTCAACATGTTCTCCCGCCGTAAGAATCTTACCGGGATTCTTGAAACTGATTGTACCGCCCTGCGTACCGGAGCTGAGTTCAGACTCTGAAAGCCGCTGGCCGAAGGTAATGTCCGTGGCGGTAATGCTTTCAAGGCTTCTTGACTGCTTTTTGGCAATTACCGGTGTTACCAGCTGAATGGGGGAATCGTTATGGTTGGAATCACCTCTGTATACATAGAAGACGTAGTATTTGCCGGGTTCTGTCCCTGCGGGCAGCTGGGTTGACCATCCGCTTTCCTCGTCACCAGTCGGTGCCGTTCCGGGAAGAGTTGTCACGTAGTACTCCACATGGCCAGAACCGCCGTCATTCTCTGCCCAGGTTCCCTCCGCAGCGGTAACAAGCACATGGGACGTGCCGTCGTAAACAATGCCGTCTATGGCTTTGGCATCTTTGCTTATCCAGGACGATGCCTTGGATATAGTCACGGTGACCATCTCAAAGCTTCCGTCGTCCGGACAGTCCGCATATCCGCCTCTGCCGTTGTATCTGAAGAACACGTCATACGTCCCCGCGTCACTTGCCTTCAGAGTCCTGTATTTCTGGTCTGTTCCATCAGGTTCAAGGCGGTATATGTATTCGCCTCGAAGATCCGATGCCTTGTTGTAACCCTTTGATACGAGGAAATCGCTTTCCCCGTTATATGTTCTGTTATTTGCCTTCGGAGGAACGAGATCGTCCTTCACGGCCTTTAACCTTATTTCAAACGTTTCGTCATTTTCCAGCACCGGGGCTTTGTAGTTTTTCTCCTGGGCTGCCGGGATACAGAGCCCGCTGAGGCTGTAGCTGTAGTTTCCTGCCTGTTCGCCCTTTTCTCTGGTAAGTTTGCCTTCTAGTGCTACGCCATCGTAAAGACCACCGACATCATATTCAAACTCCGGATCCGCTTCACCGACATATTTGTACTGTCCTTCTTTCGGGCTGACAGTGACGGTTGATTTGCTGATTTCGAAAAACGTTTCGTCGTTTATATCTCCGCTTATCCCGCCTTTGGTCTTTCCGGCCAGGACAGCTACCTTGTATTTGCCGGCGTCGACGGGTTTTTCCGGCCCGATTTCCTCATAAACACCCGCGGAGTTGCGTTTATAGTAAACTTCGCTGGTAACTGTATACTCGGCATCCTCACTTTCATCAGAAAATCTGTATCCGGCCTGCGGCTGAGCGTTGTACTCGCTGTCGACTCCTGCTATGGCGTCTTTAATGCATGAAGAAATAACGTAGTAGTAAGTGCCGTATTCGCCGCTTACATTGTCCCTGCCCAGTGTACTCAGCTTGAAGCATGCGTATCCGTCGGCGATGTTGGCTTTGTCCACCATGGTGCCGTACAGGCCTCCAGAGGCCTTGGTGGCGGACCGGCCGTCAAGGCTGCTGGTCGTATCAGGGCCGGTTTCGTCCTTCCTGGCGTTGTTTTTGAACATACCTCCTGAAATGGCGGTACTGCCGTAATATCTGGGTATGTCGGGAGAATCCGTGGTGTTCACGGCGTTGGTGTAACCGGTAATAACCGTATTGTCTCCGCTGATTGTGACGGTTCCGCCCGCGTTTTCTATGCCGTAGCCTTTGTCTGTGTCCGCGTAATATCCCAGGCCGCATATGCTGCCGCCCGTGACATTCAGCTGTGCTCCGCCGGTAACATATATACCCGATGTGTCACCGGAGATTATTCCGCCGGAAATGTTGCATTTCGCGTTCGACAGACCGAGGTAGATACCGAATCTGTTGGCACTCTGGGTATTTTTCGAAGTTCCCGTAATTTCCGCACCGTTTACATTCAGTGTTCCGGTTCTGACAATGACACCGCAGCCGCCTACGGCGCCTCTGGTGTCTTCGCCTCTGAGAATAACCGATGGGCCTACGTTAACCGCGACATTCTCTTCTGTAAACACCAGAAGGGCGCAGCCGTTGCCGGAGGTGGATCGGCCTTCGATTTCCACACCGCTGATTATGTCCATAGCGGTTTCTGCAACCACACAGGCTACATATCCGGCACCGGTATGGGATATGGTGCCAGGACCGGCTATGGTCATTTTTGCGAGCTTGTCAGTATGGATAATGGCGTGCGGCTTGTCGCCGTACATGGAATTGATAACATCAAGGGAACCCGCTCCCTCCAGACTGTGTGATATGCCGGTTTCGGGATCGGTAAGATTTAAGGTAACTGTTTTTAACGGTTTGTTCTGCTGATCTGCAGAGAGAGTATCGTAGTGTGTATTGACCTCAATGGGCTTGGTAATAATCAGATCCTGCGCCAGCGTTACGGTCACCTCTGACGGGGTTCCGCTTCCGGTCGCATAATTAAAGGCCTCATGAATGTCATCAAAGCGGTGTGGCTCCTCGGGTTCTCCGGAGTCGTTTATGTACGTTACGTATGCTACGATGTCTTCCGTTCTGCTTCTCCACCTGGCTTCGAGCGTAACAATCTGATTGCCTGCGTGTAACAGAGGTCCAACATAGTTGCCCTTTTCGTCGTAGTACTTTATGCTGTAACCCTTTACGGTTGCGTAGTAGCCGTCAAAAACCTTGCCGTCATCCCTTGCGGGTATGCTTACGCTGCCGGGGTTTTCTTCTCCGAAATAATAAGTGATGGTGTAATCATCCAGTGTGCACTTTGCAGAACTGCCGTCACAGATTTGCTTGAAGGAAAAAGTATACTTCAGGACATCCGGAGGATTGTCTATGGACTGCGTGCTGCTGTCATCCTTTGAACTGGAGGCAAGATCTACATACTGAGTCCTGTAAATCCGGCCGTTGTCACCGATTTCTCCCGCCTGGCCGCCTGCACCGCCGTTGCCGATTCCATTACTGAATCCGTGACCGTCGGTCTTGGCTCGGTTCCCGCTGCCGTTCTGGGTTTTGCTTCCGCCGCTGCCGCCGGAACCGCCCCAGATATACGAAAAACCGTTGCCGAGAGCTCTCCACACTGTGCCGCCGCTGGCACCGCCGCCGCCGCCACCGCCGCCGGCTCCCCCGCAGCACAAGCCGTAGTAGCGGTATCCCAGCACCCCACCCCCGCCA
>R27__coassemble_320_pt1 | contig 34002 bp, 37 predicted proteins | sample R27__metabat2_low_PE_023 | metagenome-assembled genome bin R27
GATTCCTTCCATAAGCGCATAGTTAATGCCTTCAATAACCGCCCTGTACATATGCTTCTTGGTATGGTAGTCGGCAAGCCCAATAAATCCGCCTCTTGCATAAGGCTTCATAAGGTCAGGAGAAAAGCTCGGAGAAAGGAACAGTCCGTTGCAGCCCGGTTCAATTTCATTGAGACCTTCATTCAGGACCTCTTCGACTATCTTTCCGCTCTTGGCAGCCTCAAGCGCCTCGTCTGCGCAGAACTCGTTCTTGAACCATGAAACCAGCCAGTAGCCGCGGTAGAGTTCCTGCTCGGGATTATACCACCCCTTTACAACGCTCGGATAAGGCGCGATGAAGCTCTGTGCCTCAATATAATCCGGTGAGTTGAGGGACACTGTCGCCATTGTGCCGAAAGATACGGCCGCCTGTTCTTTTTTGACGCAGCCGAGTCCGACTATCTCGCATGCTTTGTCGGAACCTGAGGCAAACACTGGTGTTCCCTCCTTGATTCCGGAATCCGCAGCGGCTTTTGCGGTAATCTTTCCCATAATATCGCCAGAATCCGTCAGCGAAACAAGCATATCTTCGGGAACGTCGAAAATGGGCCTGGTAAGTGCATTGGCAGGAGCCCAGGATCTTGTCTTAACCTCAAACGGAAGATGTCCGACGGTCGCCGCCACGGCATCGGTAAACTCTCCGGTCAGCGCATAGGTCAGGTATGCAGACAGATACATTACCTTGTATGACTTCTCCCAGATTTCGGGTTCGTTTTCCATAATCCAGTTTACATAACTTTTCTTGTACTGGATATCCACAAAGTCGCTGAGGCCTACAGCACCGAAAATGGCCTTTTTACCGGCACCAAGTTTCGGGCTTCCCTCGGCCTTTCTGCTGTCGGGCCACAGTATAGCCGGTCTCAGCGGTTTTCCGTCCTTATCCACATTTACGATAGAGTCCCTGATGCAGGTAATGGAAACGCCTTCAATGTCCTCGAAAGCCTTCGGAAACTTCTTTTTGAGTTCCGATGATGCCTCGCACATGAAGTCATAATAGGAATCCGCTTCCCTTTCCGCCCAGCCGAGTTCAGGTGAATAGTACGGCGGGTCATAGGCAATCTGCTTTTTCCCTATCAGTTCGCCGTGGTCATTGATGAGAATCGCGCGGCAGCTCTGCGTGCCGATATCGAATGTTAAAACTACTCTGTCAGCCATTAATAATCTCCTCCGGTAAATCTGCAGTGGCAATGATATCCGTTCCAAGTCCGAGCACATCCGGGATTATCACGTCTCCTCTTTTCATCGGACCGTCAATGCGCACCTTGTTTATTTCATTTATTACATCAAAGACTCTGTCTTTGGGGATTTCCGTTCTGGATCTGCACGGCAGTACCGGCATATTCTTATATGAAGTGGCAACGGTTGAAGTAACTGTCCGCACGGGATTTGTCATTTCGGATACGGCAAATGCTTCTCCGCGCCTGCACCTGTTGCCTGTTACGGTAACGGATGAACCATTTTTCTCCGCGCGCAGTTCACAGCTGTTCGGACACACAATACAGGTAAATTCCTTAATCATCACTGTTCCCTCCCTTTGCATAGAGAGCCGCGGATCTGCCGGCCGTTTTACCGCTTATTGCCACATGGTCTACAAGGTTGAAAACATGCAGGCAGTTGCCGCAGGCAAAAATGCCGTCCACATCCGACATGAGATTGTCGTCACACAAAGGTCCTCCGGTTGAACTGTCGATTGTAACTCCAACAGATTCGGCAAGCTCGTTCTCCGGTATCAGACCGACGGAAATTATGAGCGTATCGCATTCAATATACTGCTCGCTGCCGGGAACGGGATTCAAATTTTCGTCCACGGCCATTATTTCGACTTTTTCAAGTCTGTCGTTGCCGAAAACCCTTGTTACCGTATGGCTCAGAACCAGCGGGATATCATAGTCTATCAGGCACTGCTCAATGTTTCTCTTAAGCCCGGAGGGTTCGTTTTTAACTTCGTATACGCCCAGCACCTCGCAGCCTTCAAGCGTCAGCCTTCTGGCCATGATAAGACCAATGTCGCCTGAGCCGAGAATCACACATCTGCGCGCTATCTTCAATCCATGCAGGTTGACAAGGTTCTGCGCGGCGCCTGCGGTAATGACGCCCGCCGGTCTCGTGCCGTGAATGCTGACCTGCCTGGCTGTTCTTTCGCGGCAACCCGTTGCCAGAACAATTGCACCTGTCTCAAGGTATGAGAGACCGTCCTTGTTGACTATCGCTATTGTGTACCCCGAAGGTTTCTTTTCGATTCTAGTAACAAAGCTTCTTAGATAAGCCTTTATTCCGAGTGATTCAAATTCGTCTATATATCTTCCGACGAATTCCGGTCCGGTCAGTTTCTCGTTGAACGTAATGAGGCCGAAACCGTCGTGAATGCACTGCTTGAGCATTCCGCCGAGTCTCTCCTCACGCTCAATAAGCGCTGTGGATGCACCGTTTTTTACCGATTCGATTGCGGCTGAAAGTCCTGCCGGTCCTCCGCCTATAACAACAACATCATATTTGCGCGTCATTTTCCGGCTCCTTTCGGTGCAAAGCCGTACGAAATAAATGCCCGGTCACTCGATTTCTTTACTTCGCATTCGGGAAGTCCCGTATATTCACTGATGATCTTTATTACCTGCGGCATGCAGAATCCGCCCTGGCATCGGCCCATTCCGGGTCTGACACGCTTTTTCACTCCGTCAACCGTGGGCGGGCAAAGCGGGCTTTTCAGTGCATCGAGTATTTCACCCTTGGATATTTCCTCACACCTGCACACGATAACGCCGTAATCCGGATTTGCCTTAATAAGTGCGTTTCTTTCCTTATCCGTCATATTTCTGAGTACAGGTATGGGTTTTCTTACAGGGTTAAACTTTTCGTTTTTTTCCACGTCCCTGTACTGTTTTAACACATCGACAGTCAGTACGGACATATCTTTCGAAAAGGCCGGCGCCGCCGTAAGTCCGGGAGACTGTATTCCTGCGAGATGTACTATGTTTTTCGTCCTGCGTCCTCTTTCAAGGATGAAGTCCTCTTCAAAAGTCGGCGCTCTTACACCGGTAAAATATGTGATAATATCCTTCTTCTGAAGCTTGCTTACCGCCTTCTGCTGCTTTTGAAACACGGCGTCGATACTGCTTTTTTCAGTCGCAAAGTTTTCCTTCTCATAAGTCTCAATGGCATCGGGTCCGACAAGCAGATTGTCGTGCACGGTGTGAAGGATTCCTCCGCCTTTAGTATGGGTGGAGCCTGAATATGTGAAAATGGATTTTACCGATGTGATGCCTTTTACAAGCGAACCGGTTTTTTTGTCCGTGATTGAATTGGTACCCTTTCTCGGGTGTATGGAGAAGAATCTGTCGCGTGCCATTGCCGCTATATCTTCGGCAAACACGCCGGCGCAGTTCACAACGACTTTCGGATAGAGCGTGCCGCGGTTGGTTTGTACGGCTTTTATCTCGCCGTCTTCAACCTCCATTCCGGTAACCGCCGTATTTAGCGATACCCTTGCCCCGTTTTGTACGGCGTTCTCCGCATATGCGATTGTCAGTTCATACGGAGATACCACTCCGGACGACGGATTCCACAGTCCGGCCTTGAAGCCCGGGTTGAAGTTGGGCTCGAGTTCATATAGCTTGCGGGCACTGATGGTTTTGGTATCCGAAACATGGTTTATGTATTTCCTCACCATGCCGTAAAGCCAGAGTATTACGGGAGCGCCCTTATCCGTAATTGAACCGTACTGCCCGACTCTTTTGAATTCTATTCCCAGCTCGCTGCAGATATCATCATAGATATGGTTGCCCTTGAGCACATATTCATGTTTTAGATTTCCGTTGCCGAGGTCCACGCCCGGATGGACCTGGCCGTCATTTCGCGACGAAGCGTGCATGGCAAGGTCGCACTCCTTATCCACAAGGAGCGCGTCAACTTTATAGCGCATAAGCTCTCTGAGCATGGTACAGCCTGTTATTCCCCCGCCTATCACGAGTACATCCGGGCAGTCGCCTTCAAGACTGCTGTCTGAAATATCCGGGGTACGCATCGGGGTAACTTCAGCGCCGGTGAACTTGATGTCGTTCACGACATGCACCTTTGAGTACTGCTTGGCACATACCGAACACGCTTTAATTACGTCGTCCCAGCTGTCGAGCTCGCCAGTTACGAATATGCATCCGTCCTCTTCGCGGCAGGATACTCTGCCGCCGAAGAGCTTGTTAAGTTTTCTTTGAGAAGATTTAACGCTCATAGTTCTTCCAGCATTTTTATTACATCCATGCAGTTGTCAATAAGTGCATAGTCTGCGTAATCAAATATCAGGGCATTGGGATCTGTATTGACGGCAATTATACGGTCCGCCTTTTCTATTCCCTTGATGAGCGGTCCGGCTCCGGATACTCCGAATGCCACAACCGTGCAGTTTTCAAGGCAGGTACCGGATATACCCACGAAATAGTCATAGCTTTCCCAGCCGTTCATGGCGACAGGTCTCGTGCAAGCGCATACCGCTCCGTATTTCTTTGCTACCGCCTTGAGGCGGAGGTAGTTTTCGCTCCTTTTAAGTCCGCGGCCTCCGAGAAAAACAAGCTTCGCGCTCTTGAGAGGATTCTGTTCCTTTGGTTCTGACGAAACCGGCTCGATTGTAGTCTCCTTCGGCAGGAAGTCCGCCAGCGGAGGGGTTATTTTAGCCTGCAGGTATCCGCTGCAGATATCAAAACTCTTCATATGCCGCCTCCGGAAATAAGGTCGCGTATTTCCGATGCCGATTTTAGAAATACAGTGTTTTTCTTAACCGCTTTCTTTTTTCTGAATACCGCATGTGAAAACTGCGGAAATGTGACTATATGTCTGACATCCGCTTTTTTCCTACCGGCTTCTACTTTTTTGGAATACTCGGCAAATCTCAGATACGGCTTTGCCGCGCTGGATACCACGGCAAGCATACGGCGGTCACATAAAAAGCTCTGGGTGCTGTCATCGGTTTCACGTTTTATCATTACTTTTCCGCCTGAAACATACAGCTCCGATACTCTGTCAACAACAGGGATATTCATAAGCGACGCCAGAAAATACGGAACGGTGCCGCTGTCGGCGGGGCCCACCTGTTCGCCGCAAAGAATCAGGTCAGTGTCCGAGGATTTGAAATACTCTAAGAGGACTCTTGCGGTATTGCTCGGGTCAAATTCAGAGCCGGCATTTTTCAGGTAAGTGACCTTGTCGAAACCGGCAGCATATATGCTCTCGGTAAAAATGGAATTTGGCCGGCCGACACTCACCGCCTCAAGAACGGTGTCCGGCAGGACATCCTTAAGGCAGAGCGCCGTTTCGAGAGCTCCCTCGTCAAAAACGCCTATTATCTTTTTTACATAGCGGAAATCGGGAAGGCTCAGGCCTCCCTTCCACTCGTCTTTCGGAACCTGATCGTAATCAGGAACGATTTTGAAACAGACGGATACTTTCAATTACTTGTCTTTGTCAACAAGAATAACGCCCTTGTTGAGTATATAGTTCGGATCGAGCGCCTCTTTCAGCCTGTACATCAGCTGGTATGATGAGCCGTGTTCCTCCGGCATCCAGCGGGTGCGGTACTTGCCCGAACCGTGATGGTGAGCGATTGAGCCGCCGCGCTTGAGCGTCTCTTCCATTATTATGGATATGACCTGCATATAATCCTGCTCGGCCTTGGTATAGTCGTCCTCCATAAGAGCAAACTGGAAATAGATGTTTGTGCCCTGCGCATAGCAGTGGGAAGCATGGCCGCCGACTATGGCTATCTTCTTTACTTCTTTCTTGATTCTTGCGATTGTCGCTTCGTAGACATTGGCTATTTCCGACCACGGAGCGGAAATCTCGCAGGTATCCGCAATGGCGCCCTGGTTATAGTAAATGGGCTTATCCATATCGTTGCATACATCATTTCTCATCTTGTACCACTGCATGACGGGCTTGGGTCCGAGAGGAATCGCATGGTGCTTAAGCGCAATTCTGTTCACTGCGGCACCGGTTGCCTTGTTTATGGCTTTGGGTCCGTCGCAGATAAAGAGCATGAGCGCAAAACCTTTGGGAACATTGATATGCATAACCTCTTTGAGCTCCGCATAGTCGTGAAGTCTCACTACGGCCGGCTTGTATCCCTCGCGCATGATGTCCCCTATGGTCTCAAGTCCCTTTCTAACCGACCTGATGAGATAAGCGCACATCCATCTTTCTTCCGGCCGGTATTTGAATATCTTCATGGTGACTTCGGTCACAAATCCGAGCATACCTTCCGAACCGATAAACATATGGCGAAGGTCCGGACCTGCCGAACGTCTCGGGACATTCTTGATGCGAATAACAGAACCGTCTGCCAGCACGGCTTCAAGTCCAACCAGAAGGTCCTCTATTCCTCCGTAGAGAGTTGAGAACTGGCCTATGGACCTCGTTGCTACCAGACCGCCGAGCTGGGCCATCGGCAGCGACTGCGGCATATGTCCGGTTGTGTATCCCTGCTCGTTCAGCGTCTTTTCGAGCTGTTCAAGAGGCATGCCGCATCTTGCGGTAACCTGCATATTAACGGTGTCAATATCTATAATTCCGGTCATATCCGAACCGTCAAGGATAACTCCTCCCTCCTGCGGTTCCAGACCTCTGGTAACGGAAGAACCTCCGGTTCTTGGAACAACATCCACCCTGTTGTCGTTAAGAAACTTCAGGACATCGCTTACCTGCTGCGTATCCTTTGCCATGACGACGCAAGCTGCTCTCGGGACCATGTTGTGTCCCGAATCGCGCTCGTAGCGTCTGTATCCGATGTAGTCCTTCGAGGCGTCGAGAACTGCGGTCTCGTCGGTAATGACTCTCTCGTCTCCGACAATCTCCTTCAGGGACTGTATTAGTTCATTTTTATCCATTTTAAAACACCTTTCGTGCGTTTTTGTATTCGAATTATTTTATCACATAGACGGAATTATTACTTAACAAAAAGCTCATTGCCTTTTTAGAATATATGTCAATAAAAAAGCCGGAACCCTTACGTTCCAGCTATTCCTTGTAGTTATCAAGCACATCATCGATGCTTTTTCTTGCAAGATTCAGAAGCCCGTTAGCCACGCTGCCGGGGGCTTTTTTCAGCTTGTCCACACCGCTTTTGGACTTTTCACGGATATCATCCTTAGACATGCTTGTGAGTTTGCCGTATATTATCTCATTCAGCGTTGTTTCCTCTATTCCAACAACTTCAGCAACTTCCCAGTCGGTACTGTCGTTTTTTATGTTGTTGCCCACAATATTGCCGACATTTTTTGCCTTCAGAAGTGCGTTGGTAAGACTCTCGCTGCGGTGTGTCGCATTCCTTTCATCCATAACAGTATTGATGACTCTGTCGCGAATCAAAGGCAGCGCAAAAAATGCAAACCTTTCCCCGCAGTCTACGGAATAAACCGCCGCCGCTTCGACCAGTGCATCATAAGCCTCGTTTGCAAGAAGCTCAAAATTTGCGCCCATCTTCTCAAACTTGGAAGCCACATACTCTGCCAGCCAGCCGTAGCAGTCGAGCAGCGTATCCACATATTCCGGATTATCCGATTCGAATCCGCTGAAAAGACGCTTTTCCTGTTCTTTTGTGAGTTCGATTATTTCAATATCCATTAGTGCAATTGTACCATAACAGGGCCGTATCTTAAAGCTAAATTGCGAATTGCGCCGCTATCAGTATGGTGTTAAAATTACTTAACAAGATTAGCTATTGAGGTATCCTATGAAAACTGTTTTCGCGTATATTTTTCTCGCAATATTTGCCGTTGCCAGCGCAATCCACCTTTATGCAAGCTGGAACAGAAACAAGAAGCTCAGAAACCTGACAAAACCGTTTATAGTATCCGCTCTTCTCGTATACTACATTCTGGCTGCAAACCCGCTCATAATGTACCTTGCGCTCGCGCTTTTCTTCTCCTGGCTTGGTGACGTTCTTCTCATCCCGGACAAACTGAAAATATTCATCGCCGGCGGAATCGCATTTATGATATCCCACTTCTGCTTTGTGATGAGCTTCCTTCCCAACATCAATTTTGCGGCAATACCTGTCTGGCTCATTGCGGTAGTACCGGTCATATACATACTGGCATCGCTTATAATCGTATACTACATGAAGCCCTACATCCACAAACCGCTGCAGATTCCCATGACAGCGTATCTGATAATTAACGCACTGAACAACTGCGCGGCCTTCTACCAGCTTCTATCAAAACCCTGCATCGGAACTGCCGTCGTCTTTTTCGGAACAACATTCTTCTTTATTTCCGATTCCATACTGTTCCACGTACGCTTCAAGCCGACGACACACTGGAAATCACACTTCCCAGTAATGCTGACATATATCCTTGCGGAATTCTTTATTACCAAGGGAATGATGATGCTCTGATTCGGAAAATATCAGCACAGGTCCGCATATGTGAAATGCATGATTTTATCCAAATCCTGCACGCCTACCTCAACCTGATATCCTATTTTTCCCGCCGAAAACATAATAGTATCGAAAAGCTGAGCTGTCTCGTCAATAAATGTGGGCAGCTCTTTTTTCATTCCTATAGGCGAGCATCCTCCGTGAATATATCCGGTAAGCGGAAGAAGCTCCCTGGACTTGATCATCTCTATGTTCTTCTCTCCGGACGCGGACGCAGCCTTTTTCAGGTTCAGTTCCTCCTTAACCGGGATAACGAAAACGTAGTTTGATTTGCTTCTGCCGACCGTCACCAGTGTTTTAAAAACATGGTCCGGATCCTGGTTAAGAACTTTTGCCACATCGACTCCGGAAACGGCGTCGGTATCTGCATAGCAGTGCATGGTATATTCTATTTTCGCGGCGTCAAGCAGACGCATCACATTGGTCTTCTCCGTTTTCATAAGAAATTTAATATGTCCTCCGGAGTCTCGGCAATATAATCCGCACCGGCATTCTGGAGTTCCTCCCTGTCGCCGTATCCGAACAGTACTCCCATAGAATCGATGCCGTTGGCCTTGGCGCCCTCGATATCATGATATCTGTCACCAATCATGAGAATCGTACCGAGATCCTTGTTGCGGATATTTTCAAGCGCATAGGCAATGACTTCATCCTTTTTCGAACGGGTTTCGTTCATGGACGAGCACGCGATGAAATCAAAGTAATCCCTGAGATTAAAATACTCCAAAATGCTTAAAGTCATCACATCGGGTTTTGATGTGGCAATGTGCAGGTTATATCCGCGCGCTTTAAGCTCAAGCAGCACATCCGTAATACCGTCATAAACGGAATTGATGAACTTGCCCTTGCTTTGATAATACTCCCTGTAGAAACCTATGGCCTCGTTAATTCTGTCAGAGGGGACATTAAGTCTTTCGAATGAATATCCGAGCGGCGGACCTATAACAAATCCCAGTTCGGAATCGTCCGGAATTGGCATATCCAGCTTGTCCATGGCATATTTGAACGATGCAATAATGCCGGGTCCGGATTCATTAAGGGTGCCGTCCATATCAAATAATAGATCTTTGTATTTCTTCATATCAGTAATTAGAAAAATCGGGCGGTAATACCGCCCGATTCAATGTTTAATTTCAGTCTTTAAGTGCAGCCTGTGCAGCAGCAAGACGAGCAATGGGAACGCGGAACGGACTGCATGATACGTAGTCAAGTCCGACCTTGTGGAAGAACTCTACGGAAGAGGGATCTCCGCCGTGCTCGCCGCAGACGCCGAGGTGAAGCTCGGGTCTGGTCTGGCGGCCGAGCTTGCATGCCATATCAACAAGCTTGCCGACGCCCTTCTGGTCAACACGTGCGAACGGATCGTTCTCGTAAATCTTGGTCTCGTAGTAGGAACCGAGGAACTTTCCTGCGTCGTCACGGCTGAAGCCGAAGGTCATCTGTGTAAGGTCATTGGTACCGAATGAGAAGAACTCTGCCTCTGTTGCCATCTCGTCGGCTGTGAGAGCAGCTCTCGGGATTTCAATCATTGTACCAACGAGGTACTTCATGTCTGTGCCGGACTCTTTGATGAGTTCATCTGCAACTCTGACAACAACGTCCTTGACGTACTTGAGTTCCTTGACTTCACCGGTAAGAGGAATCATGATTTCGGGAACCATTTCCCACTCGGGATGACGTGCCTGAACAGCAAGAGCTGCCTTGATGACAGCGCGTGTCTGCATTTCTGCAATTTCAGGATAGGTTACTGCCAGACGGCATCCGCGGTGACCCATCATCGGGTTGAACTCATGCAGAGAGGTGATGATATCCTTAATCTGCTGAACTGTCTTGCCCTGTGTATTTGCAAGAGCAGCGATGTCTTCTTCCTCAGTGGGAACGAACTCGTGGAGAGGAGGATCCAGGAAGCGGATGGTAACAGGATAGCCCTGCATTGCCTCGTAGATACCTTCGAAGTCGCTCTGCTGCATCGGCTCGAGCTTTGCAAGAGCGGCAACTCTCTGCTCGACCGTGTCGGAGCAGATCATCTCACGGAAAGCAGCAATTCTGTCGGAGTTGAAGAACATATGCTCTGTACGGGTAAGTCCGATACCGTGTGCGCCGAGCTCGATAGCTTTGGCTGCATCTGCGGGTGTGTCCGCATTGGTACGTACTTCAAGTCTTCTGTATTTGTCAGCCCATGCCATGATGCGGCCGAATTCGCCGACTATCTGAGCATCGACCGTGGGGATGATTCCGTCATAGATGTTGCCTGTTGAACCGTCGATGGAGATGAAGTCGCCTTCGTGGAATGTCTTTCCGCCGAGTGTGAACTTCTTGTTCTCTTCATCCATAACTATGTCGCCGCATCCGGAAACACAGCAGGAGCCCATACCACGTGCAACAACGGCTGCATGAGAGGTCATGCCTCCGCGGACTGTCAGGATACCCTGTGCCGCCTTCATGCCTTCGATGTCTTCAGGAGAAGTCTCGAGACGTACAAGAACGACCTTTTCCTTCTTGGAGGCCCAAACCTTTGCATCTTCGGCAGTGAATACTACCTTGCCGCATGCAGCACCGGGAGAAGCGCCGAGGCCTTTTCCGAGAGGAGTTGCAGCCTTGAGAGCTGCTGTGTCGAACTGCGGGTGAAGAAGAGTATCGAGGTTTCTCGGGTCTATCATAAGGACAGCCTGCTTCTCGTCAATCATACCCTCGTCAACGAGGTCGCAAGCAATCTTGAGTGCGGCCTGGGCGGTACGCTTGCCGTTGCGGCACTGGAGCATGTAGAGCTTGCCGTTTTCGACGGTGAACTCCATGTCCTGCATGTCGTGATAGTGGTTCTCGAGAAGTCCGCAAACCTTAACAAAATCAGCATAAGCTTCGGGGAACTTTTCTTCCATCTGTGCAATAGGCATAGGAGTGCGAACGCCGGCGACAACATCTTCGCCCTGAGCGTTGGTGAGGAACTCACCCATGAGCTTCTTCTCGCCTGTCGCGGGGTCACGTGTGAAGGCAACGCCCGTACCGGAGTTGTCATTCAGGTTGCCGAATACCATAGGCATAACGGAAACTGCTGTACCCCAGGAATAAGGGATGTCGTTGTCACGACGGTATACGTTTGCTCTGGGGTTGTCCCAGGAACGGAAAACCGCTTCAATGGCAGCCTTGAGCTGTACGATAGGATCTGACGGGAAATCTTCGCCGATCTGGTTCTTGTATTCAGCCTTGAACTGTTCAGCAAGTTCCTTAAGATCAGCCGCTGTGAGTTCGACGTCATAGGTAACGCCCTTCTTGGCTTTCATTTCATCAATGAGCTTTTCAAAATACTTCTTGCCGACTTCCATAACGACATCGGAGAACATCTGGATGAATCTTCTGTATGAGTCATATACAAATCTTTCAAACTTGGGATCCGGGTTGCCCTTGATCATTGCGGCAACAACGTCATCGTTAAGTCCGAGGTTGAGGATTGTGTCCATCATGCCCGGCATTGAAGCGCGTGCGCCGGAACGTACCGAAACGAGGAGAGGATTGTTGAGGTCGCCGAATTTCTTGCCGTTGATCTTTTCGATCTTTGCAACATATTCCATGGCTTCAGCCATAATCTCATCGGAAATCTTGCGGCCGTTGTCATAGTAGGCTGTGCATGCTTCCGTAGTGATTGTGAATCCCTGAGGTACCGGGAGTCCGATATTTGTCATCTCTGCGAGGTTGGCACCTTTTCCGCCGAGGAGCTCACGCATAGTTGCATTGCCTTCGGAGAAAAGATAAACGTATTTCTTGCTCATTGATATCTATCCTTTCAAAATATTATTAAACATGATAAAGCGACAGACCGCAGTCCGCCGCTTTTTAGGATATCACAATATGCACAATTTATTCAATACATTTTTATGACAAATTACAATTCGATAATGTGGATAATTCGTCACTTATTTGGGCAAATTCTACTATAGATAAGGCTTCTCCGCGTACTTTTGTGTCCAGATTGAGCTTCTCAAGCACAGCTGAGCTCTGCTCCTTGTCAATTCCCATTCCGGACGAAAGCGCATTGGTCAGCGTCTTGCGTCTGAAATTGAATGCAGAGCGGATAATTCTGAACATAAGGTCCTCGTCAATTACCTCAACAGGGGCTGCTTCCCTTCTTTTCATCCTGATGACGGCTGACGTGACTTTTGGTCTCGGCATAAAGCACTCTTTCGGCACGTCAAACAGTATTTCCGGTTCGGTATACCACTGGCACATGATGCCGAACGAGGAATAGTCCTCTTCACCGCAATTGGAACATATTCTTTTTGCGACCTCTTTCTGTATCATGATGACGATATCATCGAAGCCGCACTTGATGACTTTGGTTATCAGCGGGGTCGTAATGTTGTACGGAATATTCGCAACGAACTTGCCGCCGGGAATATTGTCGTCCTTCATGAAATCCCGAAATACGACTTCAACGTTCTCACATCCGCAAAGAGTTTCTGCAAGTACAGGCATAAGCGTCTTGTCAAGTTCGTACGATACGACCCTGCCCGCTCTTTGCGACAGCTCCCTGGTAAGGCATCCTATACCCGGTCCCACCTCAACGACGGTATCCGAGTCGCAAAGATTCGCTTCATCGGCAATTCTCTGGGGAACCCACGATTCGATAAGGAAGTTCTGGCCCATGGATTTGGAGAACCTGAAATTATTCCTGCTCAAAAGATCGGTAATATAGTTGTAATCGGTAAGATTCATTTCTTGTACTTCAGCCTTTTTTCAAAAGCATATCTCATGGGATCGAAACCCGGCTCTGTATCAACTTCAACATTTCCTCTGTAGACGAAGCCGGCATCGCGAAGGCATCTCTGCATAGATTTGTTTGTCTTGTGCGTATCTGCCCTAAGATATTTCCGGCCGGTATCAAGAGCGAGCCTTTCAACATTTTTGAAAAGAATATCCGAAAGTCCGGAGCCTCTGTAAGCATCCGAAACCGCAGCGCGGTGAACGACAAGATAAGGTTCATCCGAAGACCATTTGCCGTCGGTAATAACGGCATAAGTGGGTTCGGGCTCACCCGACAGCATAAAGAACGCTTCAACAGAACCGTCAACCGTAAGAACATACAGTTCACCTCTGGAAATATCGTCGCTGAAAGTCTCTCTAGAAGGATACTCTCCCAGCCACTGCGGTATTCCCCTCTTCTGAAGAATTTGTTTTGCCTGTTTTGTTATGTCAACTATTTTATGTAAATCTTCAGGCACTGCTTTTCTGCATTCGACACAACCCTTCAGATTTCTTTCAACCGCCTTCAGTTCCTTCTCGCTCAGACTGAGCTTTGAAAACATATCCGGCCTTTTTTCCTTCGTTCTTATAAGCATCTGCTGATGTCTCCATGCATCAATCTTTGCCTTGTTTCCGTCAAGAAGCACTTCAGGTACTTTCATACCTTCCCAGTTTTCCGGTCTTGTATACTGAGGGTATTCCAAAAGCCCGTCCCAGTGGCTCTCGCCGGTATAGCACTCCTCATCGGAAAGAACGCCCGGAACAAGTCTGCACACGCTGTCGGCTACTGCCATTGCGGCAATCTCACCGCCCGTGAGCACATAGTCGCCAATGGAAATCTCCTCGTCTACGCATTTTTCGATGAAGCGCTCGTCCACACCCTCGTAGTGTCCGCAGACAAGCACAAGATGATCGTAATCACGCGCAAGCCTTCTGGCTGTATCCTCGGTATACGGCTGACCCTGCGGGCTCAGATAGATAACTCTCGAACGGCCCTCATTATCTTCAAGCACACTGTCAAGACACGACTTAAGCGGCTGGGCCATCATAATGCAGCCCCAACCGCCTCCGTACGGATAATCGTCCACCTGATTCTGCTTGTTGTCGGTAAAGTCACGGATCTGGCGGCAGTTTATCTCAACTATTCCCTTTTTGCATGCTCTTCCTATTATGCTTTCATGAAGCACGGCATTTACCGTATCCGGAAAAAGCGTAAGGATATCTATCTTCAATTACATGCCCTCCAGCATTCTGAGAACTATGCGGTTATCTTCAAGATTGGTTGACATAATAAATTCGGGTATTGCCGGTACCAGATGCTCAGTTTCACCTTTGACGATAAGAACCGGATGAGCCGGATTTTCCATTACATCGGATACAGTCCCTATTTCATTGCCGTTTTCATCAACGGCATCAAGGCCGATGATATCCTGCAGAAAGATCTGCCCCTTCTTGAGCTTGGCATCCTTTCGGTTAACATAAAACTCCTTTTCTTTAAGAGTAACAGCTGTGTCTATATCATCTATTCCTTCGAGTTTTATGTACGCGTAGTTTTTGAAATCCTTTGCGGATACTATCTTAAATACTCTGCCGTCGAGAACAATACGGCCGCAGGACTTCAGAAAGGCTACGGAGTCAAGATAGACTTCCGCCTTGACTTCGCCTTTTATGCCGTGGGTATTGATAATCTTTCCGGCAAGGATACTATCTTTCATCATCTTTTTCTGGTCCTGACTTTTCTGCCGCGGTGTCTTGCCTGGGCAGATTTGTTTTTATAGAAGGACAGCATGTCCTCATCCGCTTTATACACGAGCCTGTTTGTCATGACGGTATTGTCGTCGTTTTTGCGGAAACGTATTCTCATGAGATATTTGCAGCCGTCGGGGCAAGTAAATATGTTCATGTACCTTCCGTCGCCCTGGTTTATCCATCTTGATGATGTGCATTCCTTGCCGCATTTCGGACATACGAATACTGCTATTCTCTTGTCTGCAAAAGCGGCCGCCTTGCTTTCAAATCCGTCATACTGATCGTGAACAAGTGCCTCGGGAGTATTGTCTTCGCTTTCCGTGACCTTGGGTGCCGGCTGCATACGGGACGCAAGGATTGCGGGCGCCTTGGAATAGTTTTTCAGTCCTTCGTCCATATTGAGTCTGTAGGCAACAAGTGCGGTATTGTACGCATCTCCCAGCGCATCGTGGGCGGACCTTGTCTGCTCTATGCCGAAATGCTCCATAGCAGTTTCAAGAGATTTCTGGTTCTTGTTTCCGTCCGTCTGGACATTATATATGAGCTGCAGGTTAATCCATTCGGATATCCAGTCATACTCGAGATCGTGAATGATTACATTCTGCTCGAATATGCTCTTGTCGTCGCATCCCCAGGTAATAAAAACGGGATCATCCCCGCACCACTCCCTGAATTTTTCAAGCGCCTGAGGGAAAAATCTGGCATGAGAAAGACGTGTCTGGTCAATCCCGGTTATTTTTTTCACCTTGAAATGCATCTGCTTGAAATAGACGGGTCTTACATCCATTCCGAACTCATTTCCGGGTGAATAGTCGCCGCGCAGTTTTACCGCCCCTATTTCTATTATTTCGCCGCCGAGATGTATCGGCAGTCTGTTAAACACGGGGGAATTGCGCCTGAGCGCCTGATTCCATTCAAAATCTACTACTATATAATTTTTCTCAGGCTTTTTCAGCCTTCTCAAAATATTTGCGTGTCTGTTCTGTGTCATTCCTAATCTGTATGCTCAGCGCATCCATATCTTCAAATTTTATTTCCGGTCTTAAATAGCTGTAAAAATCCACTCTGGCCGGTAATCCGTACAGATCACCGGTAAAATCCAGCAGATGGCTCTCCACGCTGACCTTGTTGTCATCTGAGAAAGTCGGTCTGACTCCGATGTTGGTAACCGCCTCATGCTCCGACTTGTCCTCTAATATAACCCTGGTTGCATAAACTCCGTGTTTCGGAACAATTACGTTCGGGGGGAAAAACATATTGATTGTCGGCGCTTCCATTTTGCGGCCGACATGATATCCCGAATGAACCGTATCCGACAGGCAGTGCGGATGACCGAGGAATCTGTTCGCAGTCTCGATGTCACCGTTTTCAATCAGCTCGCGGATGTAGGTGGACGATACCACCTTTCCGTCAAGCGTGACCTGCGGGATAATATCCACTCCGAGATTATGCGCAATGCAGTATTCCCTGAGGAAAGCCGCGTTTCCGGCGCCGTATTTCCCGAAAGTGAAATCATAGCCGCAAACTATATGGATTACATCAAGCTGGTCCACTATAGAGTCGAGAAAGTCCCCGGGCTCCATCTCCATAACGCTTTTGGAAAAGTGTATAAAGATAACGTCGTCTATTCCGAAACATCTTTTTATTATCTCCTGACGGGATATGGTGTCCCCGAGAAGAGGAACATCAACATTGAACACGACGCTGTCTGGATGAACGTCAAAGCTCAGCACGGAAGGCGTTGCTCCCTTTTCGTTCGCGACGGCCTTTACCTTTTTCAGAAGTTCGGCGTGTCCGATATGTATTCCGTCAAAGAAGCCTAAAGCTATTACTCTATTCATTATCTGAAATCTTTTCTACGATTTTTTCCGGCAGGTTCCACATGGGATTGTCCCCCGGAATTAAGAATTCTTCCGATATTTCGGAAATTCGGTGCGCATCGTCGACAGAAGCATTGCCTATTCTGACCCTGCGGAGCGATGACATGCAAGCGCCGCAGCCGAGTTTTGCGCCGATATCGTGGCAGAGTGTTCTGACATAAGTACCAGATGAGCAGTTGATTCTGAGGCAGTACTCATCTCCGCCGCCCGAGAGCACCTCTATGGTCTCGACATGAATCTTCCTCGGTTCACGCTCGACTTCGCCGCCTCTTCTTGCTATGTTGCAGAGCTTCTGCCCGTTAATCTTGATGGCGGAATACATGGGAGGTATCTGCTCTATGTCTCCTGTGAAGGACTCAATAACTTCCTCAAGTTCTTTTAAGGAAACGCACTCATCGGATTTGTGCAGCACATTTCCCCATATGTCCTGGGTATCGGTTACTGTCCCGAGCTTTATAGAGGCTATATACTCTTTGTCCTGGTGCATCACATAGTCTGAGGCCTTGGTGCACTTTCCCACCATAACCACAAGAAGACCCGTAGCCATGGGATCAAGAGTCCCTGCATGGCCGATTCTCCGCTCATGAAGAACTCCGCGGAGTTTGGCTACGACGTCCGACGATGTCCAGTCCTGTTCTTTGTCGACAAGCAGGAACCCGTTCATCAAAGAAGATTTCCTATCTTTTCGACCAGTTGCTGCTTAACTTCATCCGCAGGGCCGTGATAGGTAAAGCCGGCAGCCATACTGTGGCCGCCTCCGCCGTAAGCCATGCAAATCTCGTATGAGTTCACTTCCGGGCCGGATCTTAACGACACCTTGCAGGTTCCGTCATCCTTTTCCTTTATTATGACTCCCACGAGCATGGTATCCACGCGTCCGGCCAGTCCGGCTATGTCGGTCGTATCGTTCTCGGTCGCGCCGGACTTTTCCATCATCTCTTTGGTTATGGTCACGACAACCAGACGGCCGTCGCAATAATATTCCATACCGTTATAAATGAACCCTTCAAGCGCGATTCTGGCTTTTGACACCTTTCTGAAAAAGACCGTCACTACGCGCATATTATCCGCACCGTAATCAAGAAGTCTTCCTGCACAGTCAAGAGTATCCGAATTTGTGTTCGCGTACATGAAATATCCCGTATCCGTCGTTACGGCTATATAGAGAAGCGTTGCCGTATCTTTGTCAAGCGGTGCTTCCATCGCCTCTATAATTTCCGTGATGATTTCCCCGCACGCGGCTTTTTTTTCGCATATGCAGTTGTATCCCGCAAATTCGGGATTTGTGGGGTGATGGTCGATATTCATATCAACTTCACCGGAAAAGCCTTTGCACAGCATGTCCTGATCGGCAACATCGACCGATACCGTAAACTCCGGACAATAATCCGGCGAGCCCAGATAATCCTCAATAAACGGGATGTATTTCTCCGTGATATCCGGATTCGGATACATATATGCTTCCTTGCCCATAAGTCTGAGGGCTCTGCACAGCGCAGCCGATGACCCCAGAGTATCTCCGTCAGGATTGCGGTGGGATACGATAAGGATATTATCTTTGGTTTTTAAAACTTCAGCTATCTGAGACTGGTTCATCATGTTTCAGTCCCTCCAGTATTTCATTTATATGTGCGCCGTACTCGATTGAGTGATCGAGTTCAAAAACGAGCTCCGGTGTGTAACGCAGATTCAGCGATTCACCCAGCTGTTTTCTCAGCCATCCGGATGCGGCCTTGAGGCCCTTTTTGAACTCTTTCTCATTCTCAAGATCCAGCACAGAGAGCCAGACCTTGGCGTATCTGAGATCGCCCGTGGTCTCGACTCTTGTGACAGATATCATTTTGCCGGCTATGCGAGGATCTTTAACATCCCGCAGTTTGCGCGACAGTACGAACTGAATATCATCGTTTGTTCTTGCAAGTTTATTGTTCACTGTTTTATTTCTTCCATTACGAAGCATTCGATAATATCCCCGACCTTGATGTCGTTGAATTTCTCGACCTGCATTCCGCACTCATAACCCGCAGCGACTTCCTTGACGTCGTCCTTGAAACGGCGAAGTGAAGCGAGTTCTCCTTCAAATACCACAATATTGTCACGCAGAACTCTTACGCTGCATCCTCTTTCAATTTTGCCGTCCTGGCAGTAGCAGCCGCATACTGTTCCGACCTTCGAAACCTTGTATGTTTCACGGACCTCGGCATGACCGATAATGTGCTCTTCATATTTCGGTGAAAGCATACCGCGCATGGCGTCCTGAATCTCGTTGATGGCATCATAGATAACACGGTAGAGTCTGATGTCAACATCTGCACGCGCAGCATTGTCTCTTGCCGCGGCTTCCGGACGCACATTGAATCCGACAATAATGGCGCCGGATGTCTGAGCAAGCATGACATCGCTTTCGTTGATGGCGCCGACTGCGGAGTGGATGCACTTGACCTGTACCTCTTCGTTCGATATTTTTTCGAGCGAGGATTTGACTGCTTCCGCGCTGCCCTGAACGTCGGCCTTGACGATGACATTTAGAGTCTTCATCTCGCCTGCCTGAATCTGGTCGAACAGATCCTCGAGAGAAACCTTGCGGTTTCCGCCGAGAGCGATATTGTCCTTTTCAATCTTACGCTGATCTGCAAGTTCCCTTGCCATACGTTCGTCTTCAACGGCATTGAAGATATCTCCGGCGGAAGGCACTTCGGAAAGTCCCGCGATTTCGACAGGAGTGGAAGGTCCGGCAGACTTTACAGCCCTGCCCTTGTCGTCGGTCATTGTACGAACTCTGCCGACAGCAGTTCCCGCTATGATGACTTCGCCCTGGTGTAGTGTTCCGTTCTGTACAAGCACCGTCATGATAGGACCGCGGCCCTTGTCAAGTCTGGCCTCTATGACAGTACCCTTGGCTTTTCTGTTCGGATTTGCCTTGAGTTCCTGAATCTCAGCCAGAACAGTCAGGTTCTCGAGAAGATTGTCAATGCCCATACCTGTCTTGGCGGATATGGGACAGACTATGGTGTCTCCGCCCCATTCCTCGCTGACGAGTTCGTACTCGGTCAGCTGCTGCTTGATACGCTCGGGATTCGCACCGGTAACATCCATCTTGTTAATAGCTACAACTACCGGGATTCCTGCAGCCTTCGCATGGTTGATGGATTCTATTGTCTGCTGCATGATTCCGTCGTCGGCTGCGACAACAAGTATCGCTATATCCGTGACCATTGCTCCGCGGGCACGCATTGTCGTAAAGGCCTCGTGGCCCGGGGTATCGAGGAAAGTAATAGGCTTTCCGTTGATATCCACGGTGTAAGCGCCTATATGCTGGGTAATGCCGCCGGCTTCTCCGGAGGCCACGTTTGCATTTCTGATATAGTCAAGCAGCGAGGTCTTGCCGTGGTCGACATGTCCCATAACGACAACGACCGGAGCTCTCGGTGTGAGGTCTTCCTCCCTGTCTTCGGAATCGTCAATGAGTTTTTCCTCGACGGTGACTATTACTTCCTTCTCGACCTTGCAGCCGAGTTCCATTGCGACAAGTGCTGCAGTATCGTAGTCGATAATGTCGCTGACGGATACGAAAGTACCCATCTTCATAAGCGATTTGACCACTTCGCTTGCGCTCTTCTTCATACGTGAAGCAAGTTCTCCGACGGAAATCTCGTCCGGAATCTGCACCTTGAGCTGGGCTTTCTTGGCTATCTCAAGCTGAAGCTTGTTGAGCTTGTCGCGCTCTTCCTGACGTTTCTTTGCGGATGCAGCCTGCTGGTTTTGGCGCTGCTTTGACTTGCTCTGGATCTTTTCCTTGCCCGAACGCTCCAGATCGCGGTTTCTCTGGTTGGAACCGAGATTGTCGTAGCGCTCGTTGTACTTGTCAAGGTTGTTTGCACCGCCCGAGCCACGGGTATCCACCACGCGCTTCTCGGCAAACTGTCTCGGAACGAAGGGTTTGTTCTCCTTCGGTTTCTTAGCCGCCGGTTCGGATTTTGCCGGTTCCGCGTTTCCTGTCTTTTCGGCACGCTCCGCCGCTTTCTCCTCGGCAGCCTTTGCGGCAACTTCCTTTTCCTTTTCGGTAATGCTGAAAATTTCTTCCATACTCTCAGCCTGGTTATGCTGTGTGAGATATTCGAAGATAACATCCAGTTCGTTTACCTCAAGCGCCTGCTGGGCGCTTTTCGGAGCGGTGAAAAACTCCGTCATAATATCCATTATGACTTTATTGGCAACTCCGAAATCCTTGGCAACTTCACTTATTTTATATTTAAAAACCAATGCCATATGTTAATTACCTCCTAATTCTTTCAAAAGCGAATCCGCGAATCCCCTGTCTGTGACCGCTATCATCAGGCACGAGCCTGTGGAAAGCACTTTTGAAATCTCTTCATTTGTCCATGGTGCAACTACTATCTTTGGATTCTTCCGTCCCTCTGCGGCCATCTCCGCGTTTCTCCTGGCCCTTTCCGTAGTGTCCGAAGGAAGAAGCAGGACTCTTGCCTTATGCGCTTTTACCGCTTCGAGCGCCCTGTCCTGTCCGATTTCGAGTGCACCGGCTCTTTTCATCAGTCCCAGAGTGTTTATATTCATGTCATACTCTCCAGTTCTTTTGAAAGGTTCTCGAGCATGTCTGGCTTGAACGCCTTAGCCTTGGCCGCCTTCTTCAGGCACGCGGGGTCGGGGCAAACATAAGCGCCTCTTCCGTTGGCCTTTCCGCTCGGGTCGATATGCACATCGCCTTCCTTGGTAGTCACTACCCGTATGAGTTCATTTTTCGGTTTCATTTCCCGGCAGCCCAGACACTGCCGCATAGGGATTTTTTTCATTAAGCCTCCGAAGCGGGCTTGATATCTATCTTAAGCCCTGTAAGTTTTGCAGCAAGACGTGCATTCTGTCCTTCCTTGCCGATTGCAAGTGAAAGCTGATCGTCGGGAACTATAACTCTCGAGCCCTTTCCGTCCTCGTCCATTGTTACGGAAATAACCTCGGACGGTGAAAGCGCTGCAGCTATATAGTCTTCGGGCACATCGCTGTACTTGATAATGTCTATCTTCTCGCCGTGAAGTTCATCGACGATATTTGCCACTCTCTGGCCCTTGGGTCCGACGCAGGATCCTATCGGATCGACGTTCGGGTCATTTGACCATACGGCAATCTTGGTACGGCTTCCGGCTTCACGTGCTATGGAAACTATCTCGACGGTGCCATCATATATTTCGGGAACTTCAAGTTCAAAGAGTCTCTTGACAAGTCCCGGATGCGTACGTGAAATAAGGACCTGGGGCCCGCGTGTGGAGTTTCTGACCTCCACGACATAAACCTTGATTCTGTCGCCTTCGCGTAGAACTTCGGTCTTTATTCTCTCCTGAGGCGAAAGCATGGCCTCGGTAAACTCGCTGTTGGAAGAAATACGTATGGATATGGAGCCGTTTCTCTGCTCGACATGTGTAACCACGCCGGTAAGGATTTCATGCTCCTTGGAAGTGAATTCCTCGTATACTATTCCGCGCTCCGCCTCGCGGATGCCCTGGATAATAACCTGCTTGGCAGCCTGGGCCGCAATACGGCCGAACTTCTGCGTTTCGACAGGAATGGCGATAACATCGCCTACTTTGGACTTCTTGACTATCTTCTTCGCAGCCTCGGGACTCACTTCGTGCGTATCGTCCTCGACCTGTTCAACAACAGTCTTAAGAATATTCATCGCTATCTTCTTTTCTTCGGGATCAAGAATGATCTCGACATTGTCCTCACAGCCCGGATTGTCTCTGCGGAAAGCCGCGAGCATAGCCTGACGTATCTTGTCGTACATGTAATTGGCAGGAATGCTCTTCTCCTGTTCAAGCTGCTCGATAGCTTCAAAAAACTCTTTGCTGTCTATAGCTTTTAAATCCTGTTTTGCCACTTTTCCTTTATACCTCTTTTCTATTTTTTGCATCACGTTCTTTTTCCTCTCCGGACGAGCACACCTCAAACCTGTAGGGGTTCGGGAACAGAGACTCGTTTTCATCCAGAATCGGATCCATAGCGTGGGATATTACAACACAATCCTCGATTCCTACTCCGCCGTCCTTCTCGATGAAAAGACGAAGATAGTATTCGGGGCCTTCCTTAAGGTATTTAACCTTGTACAGAGTACAGCCGTTTTCCTCAACGACCGGCTTTGCGAGAACTTCAACAGCTTCTGAAATCTTTGACATAAAAAACTCCTCAAAAAAGGATGGCCCCAAAGGGTCATCCTAAACTAAATCCTATTAACTACTTACTCAAATATATTAGCATTATGTCACCGTATTTGCAAGAAAATCTTTTAAAAAACCTGAAATTCTTTGCATAAAACGGCCTAAATAAGAATTCTGACGCTTTTTGTGTTATGTCAACTTTCTTATGTTAATTCAACAGACTGAATATACCGTTCCCGTCAGCTGTCGAAGTCCGGAACATAGTGTGCGTAGAATTCCTCATAGCAGAGGTCGTTGGCCTTCATAAATTTGGCAACTTCCTCGCCGACATAGCGGTAGTGCCAGGGTTCGTCCCAGCCCGTCCTCAGACATTTCTTGGAAGGATATCTCTGTATGAAGCCGTAATCAACACTGTGCTCTTCAAGCCATGCCTTGAAATTGTCGTCAAAGTCCACATATTTAACCTTATAGCGTTCGCAGTCATAAAGGTCAATGGCAAGGCCAAGCTGATGCTCCGAAGCGCCAGGCTCCGCCGTAACCTGACGCGCCGCCTCGACGGCTCTCTGGTATTCGGGATCCGTGTAGTCCACGCTTATTCCGAGGTCAAGGGCGAACTGCGTAGCTTTGCCGTCGAAAAGCTGCTTCTGGTATGAGTATGTTCTGTATGCCGAAGCGACATACGGTGTAAATCCTTGATTGTACATCTCCTCGAGCATAGCGTCGAGATAAGGCTTTGCCTCTGAGGCGAACGACTGCCAGCGGGTTCCGTAGATGGGCTCGAAGTTCTGCCCGTCTTCCTTCATTTTTATGTCCGGTTCATACGCGGATGAAAGAAGGTTGTCCGCATTAACTATAGTATACTGCGGAAGGGTAATATCTATATCCGGCCAGTCAAGACCGTCGTCGACCACCACTTCATAGTCGGATTTGACTTTGTCAGATACGGCTTCAAGGCCGACGTAGACTCCGTCGTTTCCTCCCATTATTACCGTATCTCTGGCCTCCATTCTTGTTGCAACGATAGTATAGAGCACAAGGCTCAGCACCATCATCGTCATTAGCCACAATGTTTTTTTAATCCGCATCTGCGAACCTGCCTTTCAAATATAAAAGAGCGTCTTTATACGAGTCGAAGCCTCCACCCATAAATGTCTTTTCACACACTCCCGACACATAGGATACTTTGCGGAAATCCTCCCTGGAACTGATGTCCGTAAGGTGAACCTCCACCGCCGGTATTCCCACAGCCTTTATCGCATCGGCTATGGCAATGCTTGTATGGGTATATGCCGCGGGATTTATGACGATAGCATCAAATCTGCCGAATGCTCCGTGAATGGCATCTATTATGGCTCCTTCGTGATTCGACTGAATAACTTCTGCGCCAGGGCAGATTTCACCTATATACTCGACAAGGTCGGCATATGATTTTTTCCCGTAGATATCCGGTTCCCTTATTCCGAGCATATTGATGCTCGGTCCGTTTATGACAAGTATTTTCAACTCTGAAGCTCCCTGATTATCTTATTTGCGCACTCCTCCGGCGTCGTGTCGTTCCTAAAATTGTAATCGGAGGATTCAATATACAACGGCTGGCGGTAAATGTAAAGTTCGTGTGTGCCGATTATCTGGGAAAGAGGTCTTCCGTCGGTTGCAAGAAGCCTTTCGTCCCTCTGTATCCATACGACGGTCGAATTGCGCTTCATGATAAAGCGGTTGACTTTCGGTGATATGACTCCTCCCCCGCAGGAAATAACCTTTCCGGAAAGGATGCTGACCGAATCGAGCACTCTCGTCTCGATTTCCCTGAACGCCGCCTCCCCGTCTTTTCTTATTATATCCTCAGGCGTTCTGCCGGTCGAAACTCTGATTTCATCGTCAAGGTCAATCAGTTCCCTCCCGAGCTTTTCGGCAAGAACAGCGCCGACGGTAGTTTTTCCGCAGCCGGGCATTCCTATTAAAAGAATGTTCTTTTTATCAAAATCTATCTTTTTGATGCAGCGCTCTATTATGTCGTCCTCAACCCTGATCCCGGTAAAAAGCTCCGATGACTTCGCGGCCTGTGCGACTAGCATGGGAAGTCCGCCGAAGCAGCTGACATACTCTCTCATAGCATCAAGCATCAGCTGGGTTCTCGCAGGGTTGTAGATCAGATCGTATACAGCGGACACTCTCTGGAATCTCGGCATGTTTATGAGACTCTTCGAGCAGTCCGGATACGTGCCGACAGGCGTTGCGTTGACAATAACATCGGTATCCACATGAGTGTAGATATTGTCATAGTTCACCCTGCCGTCTCTCGAGACCTTAAGCACCCGCAGCGCGCCGGCATCCTCGAGGGCGGCCTTTACGGCTCCCGAGGCGCCGCCCGTGCCGAGTATGAGACACTGCTTGCCCTTCATGCTTATATTGCTTCGTTTTAAAAGATATGAAAAGCCGTAATAGTCGGTATTGTCACCGTAGAGGGTTCCGTCGCTTCTTTTGATGACGGTATTGACAGACCCTGCCCTTTTCGCGACTTCGGATATCTCGTCGCAGTATCTGTAAGCGTCCTTCTTGTATGGAATCGTGACGTTTATACCCTTGAAATCCCTTGCCGCGAAAAATGCATCAAGTTCCTCCGGCTCCAGTTCTATCAGCTCATACGCATAGTCGCCGAAAAAAGCGTGAATCTCGGGGGAATAGCTGTAATTGAGTTTTCTACCCAGCAGTCCGAACTCAGCCATCGTTTCTCATGTCTTCCTGACGTTTTTTGCTAAGTGTAAATATGTGCGAGTACAGTTTTTCGATTTCATCACTGCAGTTATCAGCGGAGGACAGTCTGACGTTTTCCAAAACACGCTGTTCCCTGCCGGTATCTTCTATGCCTCCGGTTTTCACAGTTCCGATTGCATCTGTAAGACTGAAGCGCTTTGAAAGCAGCGCCGCAATTTCACGGTCGGTGCGGTCAACCTCGCTTCTGAGGGCGTCAATGGAATTATCTGTCGCAGCATCACCGTACATTGCGGAGAGAATCGCTATCGCGCATGATGCCTCAACCGCAGGAGCGGCGCGAAGGGCAACGCATACGTCATGCCTTCCATTTATTTCTATGTCAACATTCTGCATAGCGGATAAATCGACGCTGTGCTGTTTTTTTGCTATTGAAGGAGTCGGCTTGAAAGCAGCCCTGAATACGACGGGAGCTCCGGTACTCATGCCGCCTAATATTCCTCCGGCATTGTTGGACATAATCTCAACTCTTCCGTCGGCGACTCTGTATGGGTCATTGTTCTTTGAGCCCTTCATGGATGCGGATTTAAATCCGTTTCCGAATTCTATTCCCTTGCAGGCGGGTATGGCAAAAACGAAATAGCTAATAAGGCCGTCAAGGCCGTCCGTCATGGCGTCTCCGACACCTACAGGCAGTCCTTCGGCGACACATTCGACAATACCGCCGAGAGAATCCCCTTCAGCCTTTGCGGCCTGAATGACATCGTCAAATGCTGTTTCGTCGCTGCACTCCCCGACTCTTGTAACATACGCGTTTATTGTAATGCCGCGCCTTTGAAGAATCTGCTTTGCGATACCGCCAACGGCACAAAGAGGCGCCGTCATCCTTCCGGAATATTTGCCGCCGCCGTGCATGTCCTCACGTCCGTCATACTTAATGTAAGCCGGATAATCGGCGTGTCCGGGACGCGGGACCGATTTAAGGGCGTCATAGTCCGAGGGTCTGGCATCAGTGTTGGCTATATGTATTTCAATCGTATTACCGTCAGTCACACCGCCAGTAATACCGGAGACAACCTCTATTTCATCCTTTTCGGCGCGGTGAGCCGGAATACGCCTTTTCATGAAGCTTTCAAGCTCGCAAAAATCCACGGCTTCACCGCTGGGGAATCCCGTTGCCTTTACGCCGACGTAGTCGCCGTGCGAACGGCCGGTAAACTCAAGAGATAACATCAATTATTCCTCCGCACCTTTGAAAATCATCGAAAAAGTTCGGATAGGATTTGCTTACGCATTCGGCGTCGGTGATTATCACATTATCCATACAGTACTGCGAGGCTACAGCAGCCATCATGGCAAGCCTGTGGTCGTTCTGGGGATCGATGACGCAGCCTCCCGCAAGCGCGGGTTTTGCGCTGACCACAAGACTGCCGCCGTCAAGTTCAGCATCGGCTCCAAGTTCCGATAATAGCTTGCGTACACCTTCGACTCTGTCGCTTTCCTTATGGCTTAATCTTGAAATGTCATTAAATACCGTGGTCCCGTTTCCTACAGCCGCCTTCAGGGCATAAAGAGGAAAGAGATCCGGATTATCCTCCGTATTTTCTATTTTCAGCTCATCAATATTCCATAACGCCCTGAGAGTTTCGTCCTCGGGCACTGTAACATCAAAGGGACGTTTTTGGCCAAGTACTGCCTTTGTCATTTCGACATAAGGCGCGGAAACGCATTTCCCGTCCACCGAAGAGCCGGCAATAAGCAGACCGGATACAAACTGCGAACTGATCATGCTGTCGAACTTATATGAATCGAGCACCCTTCCGCTTGCATGGACGTTATTTCCTTCGACGGAGATGTCGAATATTTTTTCGTAAATATCCAGAGGTCTTGACGCAAGATTCCCCTCGCATACGAAATCGCCGCCGCCGTACTTCTTTATCACCGAAGGAACAAGAAGCCTTAAAACGGTTGCCGACTCGCCGCAGTTCATCACGCCGCCGAGGTTATCCAGCGCATCCATGCAGGCAAGAACGTCATCACAGAGATTGATGTTCCTGATTGTGCATTCAAAGCCATTTACGGCAGCGACAATCATGTATCTGATAATCCACGACTTGCTGGCCGGCGCCTTGACTTTTTTTGTAAGTTTTGTCGGTGTTATGTTAACTTGCAAAGTCTGTTAAGTTCCTCTGTTTTTATAGTTTGTATTTCACAGTCTCCGAATGCTTTCGGAATTACTATATCAATGGAATCCCCATTTCTCTTCTTGTCCAGAGAGAAATCTATGCTGCCTCCGTACTCGGTCGGAAGGTCGAATCGGCCGAGCATCTCTTTAAGTCTGGGCAGGAGATCAGGATTAAAGATTTGTGTTATGTAAACCATACCTATCGCCACGGACTCTCCGTGGAGATATGAATAGTTACTGTCGTTTTCAACGGCATGACCGATGGTATGCCCGAAATTAAGAATATGTCTTTCCCCGAGATCGAACTCGTCTTTTCTGACGAATTCCTCTTTGATTTCAACGCACTTTTTTACCATCTCCTCAAGAGGAAGAGTGGTAAGATCCTCACCGCATATAAACGAGTACTTGATGACTTCGGCCATCCCCTCGTTATAGATGCGTTTCGGAAGAGTGTCGAGATAATTCAGGTCTATGTAGATATCGTCCGGCTGTTTGAAAGTGCCGACAAGATTTTTGCCCTCACTCAGGTTGACGGCGTTTTTCCCGCCTATGGAGGCGTCAACCATAGCAGTGAGAGTCGTAGGAACATTTATGAGCTTCATTCCCCGGTTATACAAAGCCGCGGCAAGACCTCCTATATCAGCGGTAACGCCGCCGCCCACGGCATAGAGATAATCGCTTCTGCACAATTTGCAGTCCGCCATGAAAACCAACAGGTCCTCAAGCGTGCGGAAGTTTTTATTCTTTTCACCGCTTTGGAACACATAGGTTTTCACCGGGAACGAATACAGTCGGGCAAGATTGCTCCCCATCAGGGCAATGCCGCTGTATACCGGAATATTAAGTTCGCGTCCGATATATATCATTTAATAAACTTGTCTATGGCTTCATTGAGTTCCTGAAGCATCGATTCGTCACCCTGCTCGGCATGGGCTATGCAGTGCTCGATATGATCCTTTAATATAACTTTTGCGGTATTGCCGAGCTCTCCCCTTACAGCTGCAAGCTGAATAAGGACCTCCGAGCAGTCGCGGTCATCTTCCACCATCCGTTTAACCGACTCAAGATGCCCGATAGACCTTGATAGTCTGTTTAGAACGTCTTTGGTATTTTCATGTTTATGTTGATGCATATTAATTTCTCCTCATTTCAAAAAAGCTCTTCAGCAACATGCGGCAGTCATCTTCCAGGACTCCGCCGAAAACTTTGGGCTTATGGCCGAAATTTTCGGAAAACAGATCAATCACTCCGCCGCAGGCGCCGAAGTTCTCGTCCCTTGCGCCGAATACGACGGTGCCTATTCTGGAATTAATAATAGCCCCGGCACACATCGGGCAGGGTTCAAGCGTCACATAGATAGTGCAGTCATCAAGGCGCCAGTCCCCTTTATTCCTGCACGCCATCTCGATTGCCTTTATTTCTGCATGGTCAAGGGCGTTTTTTGTCTCTTCCCTTGTGTTTCTGCCCCGGCCGATAACATTGCCTTCGCTGTCCGCTATAATAGCGCCAACAGGCACTTCCTGAGCGGAATAAGCTTCTTCCGCCAGCAAAAGTGCCTGTCGCATATATTGTTCCCTGATATTATTTGATGCTGCCATCGGCATTGAACAACGGAAGTTGCGCAAGCGTAATGATATCTTCGCGGTTGTATGCATCTCCCTCGGCCAGAGGCGCGACACGTCCGGCAACGGTACCGCCGGCTTTGAGCACAAGCTGCTCAAGCGCGTATATGGATTCGCCGGTGGATATTACATCATCAACGAGAAGAATTCTCTTTCCTTTAATAAGCTCGGCATCCGCAGTATCCAGAATGAGAGTCTGAACACCCTCTGTCGTAATGGAATTAACATCTACCTTGAATACTCCCTGCATATATGCCTTGGCCTTTTTCCTTGCGACAAAATATTTCTCGGCCTTGGACTGGCGGGCCATTTCATATACCAGAGGAATTGCCTTGGCTTCAGGTGCCATAAGGTAATCATACTCGGGTGCTATTTTTAGCAATTCTCTTGCGCAGTGTTCGGTAACTTCAACATCCCCGAACATTACAAACGCTCCGATATAAAGATCGTCTGTTACTTTGCATATGGGAAGCTGTCTTTTTAATCCGGCTATGTCAATTTCATAATACATAAGCTTGACCTCTCAAATAAGAAATTTACCATAGTATTATACACTACGCATAAAGCAAAATAAAGAATAATAAATGCTAGGGCTTCTGATCGAAAGTCACGGTGGCCTGCATGAGTCTTCCCTCTCTGTACAGGAGAACATCAGCAGTGTCGCCGGCGCTGAAATACTTCATGGCATAGGTAACATCGGCATTGTTGCGGATATAGTAATCACCGATTTGAGCAATTACATCGCCTACCCTGATACCGGCTTTCTCGGCGCATCCGCCCTGATATACATAATCTACAAACGCGCCTTCCGGGAGCGAATAGTATGCCTTGAACATCTGGTTGTATTCTTCGTAGAAATCACAGCTGAGAGTTGCGTTTCCAACTGTTATGCCGTTTTCAATAAGGTCCGAAACAGCAGGAGCTATCTCGTCCATTGGAATGGCGAATCCTATTCCCTCCGAGTTGTTGGCGGAAACCTTTGCGGTGACCATTCCTATTACGTTTCCCAAATTGTTATAGACGGGTCCGCCGGAGTTGCCTTCGTATACCGAGACATCCAGCTGGATCATGTCAATGGCATCATATGTTTCATCCACCGCAACCGTAACGCTCGGATTGCTGATATGTCCGGATGAGACATTGAACATACCGTAGGGATTTCCCGCGATGGTAATATTTGCGCCGCCTACTACAGACTCGCAGTAATTGTCTATGGATACTGGTGTAAGCCCTCCGGCATCAATTTTAATAACGGCAATATCCTTTGCCTGGTCAAAGCCTTTCACGGTTCCGTTGTACTCGTTGCCGTTCTGGAATGTAACGGTTACGGGATAATCGCCTTCATACGCTTTTTCGACTACGTGATAGTTCGTTAATATATATCCGTCTTCGGAAATGACAAAACCTGAGCCTGTCACAGTACCGGGCATCATCTGTCCGTATCCGGTCTTGTAATTATACTCGGTTACAATCATAACGACCTGGGACTGGGCGCGGGAATAGATTTCCGTCGGGGACAGTTCCTTCTCCTGCGCAGAGTAAGCCGCCTCGGAAGCTATTTCGCTGTCCGCGAAATTAATCGATCTTCCCGGAACCGACATCGAATCTTCAAGTTTTTCAACCCTGCTGGAAAAGAAAGCGCTCATAATGCTCGCTCCGATAAGCCCGCCTATGATTGCACAGGACAGGCACATAGTCAGAACCGCCAGTAAGCCTTTATTGTTTCGGCTTCTTTCCCTGCCGCTTTTCTTGCTTTCCTCCGGCCTGAAATACTGAGGAGGAACGGTATCGTCGCTTACCGGAACGTAATGTGCGTTCGAGTAGATTTTCTGAGTCTCACCGCTCCTGAAATGGTATTCACCGTTGGATCTGTCGGTCTCTCCGAAAAGACCTTTGGAAAAACCTGTATACTTGTTAGAATCTTCGTTTGCCATAGCAGTATTAATATAAAGATAAAATATGTATAAGTAATGAACAACCGGAAAAAAATTTATGAAAACAAACTGAAAATTGATATTTTGACACCTAATACCGCGAGAAAATTCAAATTATACATAAAATGAGACCTTTGTCCGGACTATATATCCTCATGACAAAGGTCAGCATTATCATTTATGTCAGAGCGGAAATCCGAACATGTGCAGTTCAGATGATGATACCTCTCTTTTTTGCTTCAAACATCAGTTCATCGCGGAAATCCGGATGAGCGATAGCGATAAGATTCCTTACTCTGGATGAAAGGGACTCCCCTCTCATATGCGCAAGGCCGTACTCAGTAACAATATAGTCGACATCATTCTTGGATGTAGTGACGACGGCGCCCTCGGCGAGAGATGCGCTTATTTTGCTTATGGTTCCACCCTTGGTGGTTGATTCGAAAGCTATGAAGCTTTTTCCGCCTTTAGACTGGGTTGCGCCTCTTACATAGTCGACCTGCCCGCCGCTCCCGGAAAGATGTCTTGGGCCTATGGACTCGGAGCATACCTGCCCGTAGAAGTCAACTGCGACGCAGGAATTGATGGATATGACGTTGTCGTTCCGGCAAATGACATTGGGGTCGTTGACATAGTCGACCGGAAGAATAAGTATGTCATCGTTGTTATTAAGAAAATCATAGATTCGCTGCGAGCCGAAGGCAAATGTCGTAACCGTCTTTCCGATATGTGTCTGCTTTCTGGTATTGGTCACGGCTCCGCAGTTGATTAGCTCAACCATGGAATCTGTAAACATCTCCGTATGAATACCCAGGTCATGTTTGGATTTCAGAGCATTTCCTACAGCATCGGGAATTGCGCCTATGCCGAGCTGTATGCACGCGCCGTCGGGTATCTGCTCGGCAATAATGTTTCCTATTGTAATGCTTGTCTCATCAAGCTTTGCTTGTGGCAGCACAGGCAGCGCATGACTGTTCTCGGCAACAAGCTCCACATCGTTAATGTTAATCAGCAGTCCGCCCGGTACATAGGGCTGGAACTCGTTAACCTCCAGGAAGATTCTGTCGGATTTTTCAATCATAGCTTCCGAGTACGAACTTGTTGTCGCCAGAGAGAAATTGCCGTTTTCATCCATTGGAGAAACAGATGCGAAATACGCATCATAATGGTAGTAATTCCTCATGATACCCGGGCAGTCGCGGTAGTAATTGGGAATATAGTCTCCGTAGCCTTCCGCAACGGCTTTTTTCGCACCGGCCGAGGAAAACCACGATACACCGTTTATGATGCCGTCAAGTGCGTTGGTGGCATAGAAATCATACGGATAGCAGTCAAGCATCGTATGAATCTTGACGCCCTTAAGTCCCATGGAAGGAGCTGCTTTGCATAGTGCTGACACTATTCCGTCAGCCTGGGATGCTGCGGCATCCATACCTATAACCCAGCCGCTTTCGACTCTTTCGGCCGCCTGTTCGATGCTCACGAGTTTGGATTTATATAATTCACGATAATTCATGATAACACTCCTTTTAAGTAATACCGCCCGTTTAACGGGCGGTATGCTAAATTACATCAGCTTTTATTGGTTCCTTTATCGCCGATTCCGAAATGAAGTTCCTTCATACCTTCGACTTCTTCACAGATACCCTGTAAGGAGCAAGTGTTGCAGTCAGTAGGAAGTCCTTCAAGAATATGAGTCAATGTATTTGTTATATCATTGCCACGTTTGGCCAGTTTCGCCAGTTCCTGATAATCGACTGAAGGATCGGTAATGAAAAACACATGACATGCAAGGACATTCGGGTCCTTCTTGTATTCACGTATATAGTTATTACCCAGTTTTTTAAATGATATGCCTTTTCTAAATGCGTCCTTGGATACTCTGACCTGCTCACGATATGACTCGGGAGACATTCTGACCATATATCCTTCCGGATACACATGATACTTGGCAAATTCAATGTCCTTCAAAGTTCTGTATACCACTTCGTCGTCGCCTTCAATAAGACCGACTTTCAAGATAACAATTCTGGCAAAATCACAATCTCCCGAAAGGTCGGGAATGTCTTTGCCGATTAGAGTTACCTCGTCCTTGTCAACAGAGCCCGAGGATGTGAATAATACGAGGTTGGCTGAGCCCTTTCCGGAAGCTCCCAGTTCAAACGCTGCATCTTTCTGGAGCACAAGTTCGGAAGAACCTGTGGAATTCCAGCAGTTGCTCTCGTCATAGTCCCAGGAGCTGCCGGTTTCGGGAAGCAGAGCCTCAACATCTTTGATAGTTGAGTTATAAAGCTCCATCTGAACCTCTTAGAACTTGATATCTACTTTCTTCCTATCGAAGACTTCGTTTACACGCTTGTAGGCCCATCCGAGGAGTTTCTGGTCCAGGTTCCAGAAGTAAACTACAAACAATATAGCAACAGCGATACCAAGAACTTTGAGAAGCTTTCCTACGAGCTTACAAAGTAATTTCATCGTTTTCGCTCCTTACTTCTTTGCCATGCCCTTCTGACGTGCATACTCAGCAGCACCGAGAGCGCCCATCAGCTGAGGGTCAG
>R27__coassemble_324_pt1 | contig 33736 bp, 30 predicted proteins | sample R27__metabat2_low_PE_023 | metagenome-assembled genome bin R27
CCTTTCAGCGAGCTTTTCACCTGACCTTATGAAGCCTTATGCAATCGGAGGATTTATTGGGCTTGCCGACTACCAAACCAAGAACCATATGTACAGGGCGGTTATTGAAGGCATTAACTATGCGCTTATGGAAGGAATCCGCAATATTGAAAAGAAGGGCAAGTTCGAGTTCAAGGAACTGAGGGTTGCCGGAGGCGGCTCTAGAAGTCCCGAAATCTGTCAGATTACTGCGGATATGTTCGGCATACCTGTGGTTAGAACCGCAACTCACGAAGCGTCCGCACTCGGTGCCGCGGCAGCGACATTTGTGGGACTCGGAGTGTTTGACGGATTTGAGCAGGCCTGCGCCGAGATGGTTCACGATACCGACAGATTCGAACCAAATATTGAAAACACCAAGCTGTATGACAAGCTTTTCAATGTATACAAGAAACTCTTCCCGGCACTCAAGCCCATGTATCAGGAACTGGCGGAAATATACAAGAAAGAAAAGTAATTTTTCGAGGAAACTGACGGCAGTTAATTGACAACATGTCGGAAAATATAATAAAATCAATTAATTAAGAATAAGAAAAATAATAAAAAATGAAAGGAAGATATTATGGCACACAGACCTAATATTCTTGCACTCGCGACCAAGATTTCTCTTGAAAGCCTGACTTATACCGGCATTACCTACAATGACTCCGAGTATAAGATTCTGGAGCCTATCGTCGATGACGATATGTGTGAGTGCATGATGCATCTGCGTCTTGACACACCGAGGACGGTAGAAGATGTTGCTGCACGCTGCAAAAAATCCGTTGAATGGACTCAGGAGCAGTGCGACAAGCTTGTTGTTGCGGGAATTATCCGCAGCAGGGAGTTTGAAGGCGGACGCGGGTATTTTTACCCCATTTGGGTTCCCGGCATTATGGAAGGTATTCTTTCAAACCGTGAGCAGTGCGATAAGTATCCGGTGCTCGGAGAATGCTTCGAAGAGTATACGAGGAAGAGAGTCGCCATGCTTGCACCTATGGCAAACTCCGGCAAGGCAGGTATGTTCTTCATGCGTGTTATGCCTGTCATGAGCGCTATCGAGAACAATTCCAGAACAGCTGACTACGATGAAATCAAGACACTCATCGATAATGCAAAAGCAATTTCCGTAGGTCCTTGTTCCTGCCGCCGAAGCAGAAGACTTATGGGTGAAGGCTGCGGACACCTTGAGGATGATATGTGCATGTACCTCAATGACAACGCAATCACATATTCTTCAACAGGTTCCCACAGACTCATCAGCAAGGAAGAAGCCTATGAGGTTCTCAAGAGAGCCGAAGACAACGGTCTTGTACATGAAATCAACCAGACTCCCGGATTTGAAGAGTCAACGGCCATATGCAACTGCTGCGGCTGCTCATGCTATGCGCTGCGCGTTGCCGAGATGTTCCACTCAAAGAACGCTATCCGTTCCAACTTTGTCGCAAGAGTCGACAAGGACAACTGCGTAGCATGCGGACAGTGTGTTGAGAACTGCCAGACCAACGCTCTCAAGCTTGGCCAGAAGACATCCCTTGTAGATCCTCACGTATCCGATGCATACGATACCGATGCGGAAATTCCGTTTGACGCAAAATCCTACAATGTCGACTACCGTATTAACAGGTCTGACGTCATGCCCTCCGGCACATCACCCTGCAAGGCGGCATGTCCTGCTCATATAGCTGTTCAGGGCTATCTGAAACTTGCCTCCGAAGGCAGATACATGGAAGCTCTCGAACTCATCAAGATGGAGAACCCGTTCCCGGCGGTCTGCGGACGTATCTGCAACAAGCCGTGCGAAGAGGTCTGTTCAAGAGCCGACATCGATGAGGCTGTCGCCATTGACGATGTTAAGAAGTTCATAGCAGAGAAGGATCTCGACAAGAAGACAAGATTCGTTCCCAAGATGCTAAATCAGACCGGCAAGATGTACGATGAAAAGATTGCCGTTATCGGTGCCGGACCTGCGGGACTTTCCTGCGCATACTATCTCGCGGTCAAGGGATATCCCGTAACCGTATTTGAAAAGGAAAAGAAACTCGGCGGTATGCTGACGCTCGGAATTCCCGAGTTCAGACTTGAAAAGAATGTCATCGAGTCCGAAATCAAGGTTCTAGAAGAACTCGGTGTAAAATTCAAGACCGGCGTTGAAGTAGGAAAGGATATCACTCTCGATTCTCTGAGAGAAGAAGGATACAAGGCATTCTACCTTGCAATCGGTGCACAGAAGGGTGCTGTTCTCTCAATCCCCGGCGAGGACGCCAAGGGCGTGATTTCCGGTATAGATTTCCTCCGCGAAGTTAACCTCGGCAATAAAGTCGAAATAGGCAAGAAGACCTGCGTAATCGGCGGCGGAAATGTTGCCATCGATGTCGCAAGAAGTGCAGCAAGACTCGGCTCTCTTGTAACTGTAATCTACAGACGCAGGGAAGAGGATATGCCCGCAGATCCCGCAGAAGTCGCTGAAGCAAAGGCTGAAGGCGTAAGATTCCTCTTTGAGCATAAGCCTGCTGAAATCATTGTTAAGGACGGCAAGGTCGCCGGACTCAAGTGCGAAGGCGACGAGTGCGCATGCGATACCATTATTACCGCAATAGGACAGAAGATTGACCTTACAGGCTTTGATGTCAAGACCGGCGAGAAGGGCAATGTTCTTGCAGATGCAAAGACATATCAGACATCCATGCCCGATGTATTCGCTGGCGGTGATGTTGTAACAGGTCCGAAGTTTGCAATAGATGCTATCGCCGCAGGTAAGGAAGGCTCAATCTCCATTCACCGTTTCGTACATCCCGGCCAGACTCTCGACTTCGGCCGCGATCCGAAAGACTACGCTTCGCTGGATAAGAACACCCTGGCATTCTCACCCAAGGGCTTTGACAATACTCCTCGCCAGAGGACTGTCGATCCCAATGTCGAGAAGGCTATGAAGACATTCAAGGATCTTCGCGGAACGCTTACGGAAGAACAGATCAAGAAGGAAGCCGACCGCTGTCTCGGATGCGGATGTGTCGTTGTCAATGAAGACCTCTGTATCGGCTGCGGTATCTGCACTACAAAGTGCAAGTTTGATGCCATCAAGCTCGAAAAGACGATAGACAACAAGGGCGAACAGTACTTCAAGACTCTGCTGACAATGGTTGGAAACGTTCCTGCAACAGCAAGCAGACTTTTCAAGAAGAAACTCGGAAACTGATATGCACGAAATAGGTGTTGTCAGATCCATGCTCAAGACAGTCGACGAGTTCTGCGAGCAGAACAATGTCGAGAGTGTCGAGGAGATAGTACTTGATATAGGCGAGCTTTCACTCGTAATCCCGAAATACGTGGAGGATGTTTACCCTCCGCTTATCAAGGGAACAAAGTATGAAAACACCAGGCTCGTCATAAATGAAATTCCCGGTATGGCCGAGTGTGATGACTGCGATGAGATATTCAATGTCATTGAAAACAAAGGCTATTGCCCTAACTGCGGCAGTTTTGAAAAAACTGTGCTGTCGGGTGAGGATTTCACAATCAAGGAAATACATATCAAGGAAAACTGAAATAGTTTTACGGCGTCTTGCACAAAAGCAGGACGCCATTTTTTTATTGTAAGCAATATTGGGTTGCTGTATTATTAAGAAAAAATTATGCGGAGGTTTGCTTATATGAAAAAGATACTGATTTGTCTGCCAACGGATAATGAAAAATATGCACCAAAAATGAACAAGGCCGCACAGGGCCATGAAATAAGACATGTCCTGCCTGCCAATCTTACTCAGGAGGATGTTGACTGGGCCCAAATAATAATAGGCAATATTCCGGTCAAATTCCTTCACGGTCAGGAAATAGAGTTTATGCAGCTTACCTCGGCCGGTGCGGATGCTTACGTAAAAGAAGGAGTGCTTAACCGCAATACCGTGCTTTCGTGTTCAACGGGAGCATACAGCCAGACAGTCGCGGAGCATGCTATTGCCGTTACGCTGATGCTTCTGAAGAATCTTCATTTGTACAGGGACGACCAGAACGAAGCGTTCTGGACGGACGAAGGAACTACGCGGACAATCGACGGTGCAACTGTCCTTGTTATGGGCATGGGTGACATAGGAAGATACTATGCCCGCATGGCAAAGGCTCTCGGAGCCTACGTTATCGGCTGCAAGCGTACGGCCGGAGACAAACCCGAGTATGTCGACGAACTGTACACAACGGATAAGTTTGACGAGGTAGTACCGCGTGCGGACATCGTTTTCTCTATACTGCCGGGAACGGCGGCTACAGAGTATTTCTATACTCTTGACAGATTCAAACTGATGAAAAACAGCGCTATCTTCATCAATTGCGGCAGAGGCAACGCCGTCAGCGCGGATGTTCTGTACGAGGTACTGACCGGCGGAATTATAGAGGCGGCGGGCGTGGATGTTTTTGAACAGGAACCGCTACCTGCGGACAGCAAACTGTGGGGACTGAAGAATCTTGTCATAACGCCTCACGCTTCGGGATTTTTCCATCTTCCGGCAACAATCGGGAGAGTGACCGACATCTGCGCATACAACCTAGAAGCATTCCTGAACAATAAGGACATCAGGAATGTTGTTGACTACGAAACCGGGTATAAGAAATGAACGAAGAATTACCCAAAATAGTGAAGGTGGTCGCGTTTTCGGGCGAAAGGGTTTTCTTTGAGCTTGACAACCGGATGTACGCATCGTCTCCGGTGACAGAGGACGGCGGTAACATTATCCTGTTTCCGTGGGCGGAAATATTCCTTCAGTATCTTTATGAAGAAGATATCCCGGAGCCGAGCGAAGAGCAGATAAAAAACGCGGAAAACAACTATTACAAATACGGAAAAGATGCAAAACTTCTGATAGTGGACTGAAAAAATGAAATTAATATGTTTGGGAGACAGTTTAACATACGGTTTTGGAGTCAGACATTCAAAGTGCTGGCCGTCGCTTGTTGCCCAAAGCACGGGCTGGGATGTCTCAAACTGCGGCCTTAACGGAGACACAACCGGCGGAATGCTCTCCAGATTCAATTCAATGAGCTTTAAAATAGACCCCAGCACGGTAGTGTTTCTTATGGGCGGTGCAAACGATATATTCTATTGCGGCAATACGGATGTCGCGAGAGCTTCGATGGGAGCGCTTATTCAGCAGGCAATGGCGACGGGTGCCCTCGTCGTCGTGGGTATTCCGATGAATATCGGAAGAGGATTCTACCCCGAAGACTGGTCAAGGGCAGTGGATTTTGCCGGTGCGAGACAGCTGATGGAGGAGTACCGCGGATGGCTTAAGAGATTCTGCGAAGCTTTCAAAGTTAAATACGTGGATTTCGCTGAGAACTGGGATGAGTCTCACATGATAGACGGGCTTCACCCCGACGAAGAAGGTCACGCAATTATGGCAAAAGAGGTTATCAGATGTCTGAACTCAATTATTTGAATCTGTATACTACGGACCCCGCCGTAAATCTCGCATCGGAGCAGTATGTTTTCGATTCCTGCCCAAAAGACCGCAGCTACCTTATGCTTTGGCAGAACGACAATGCCGTAATAATAGGAAAATACCAGAATACATATGCGGAAATAAACGATTCTGCAATTGAAAAGTACAAAACGAAGGTAGTAAGAAGACTGTCCGGGGGCGGAGCCGTATATCACGACCTGGGGAATCTGAATTACACGTTTATTGCCGATGCGGGAGATATGGATAATCTGAACCTGAAAGTGTTCTGCGAACCCATAGTCGATGCGCTTAAAGGTCTCGGCATTGCAGCCGAGGTGAACGGACGCAATGACATTACCATTGACGGAAGAAAGTTTTCCGGCAATTCCCAGTATGTACGCGGCGGCAGAGTCATGCACCACGGCACAATTATGTTTTGCTCCGATCTTGATATCGTTCAGGAAGTTCTGAACGTGGATAAAAAGAAGATTGAAAGCAAGGGGATGAAGTCCGTCAGGAGCAGAGTTACAAACATCAGCGAGCACCTCGAGGGAGATATCAAAATAGATGAATTCCGGGAGATGCTTCTTAACAGTATTCTCGGCAAAAACCGTGGAAAAGAGTTTGTTTTTCAGGAGAAAGACCTTGCCGGAATTGAAAAGATAGCGGACGGAAGATACCGGACCTGGGAATGGAATTACGGAAAATCTCCGGAGTGTACGATGCATAAAAAAGCCCGCACCGAAGGCTGCGGGACGGTTGAGATATTTATCGGTGCGGATAAAGGCATTATAGATTCTGTGGAATTCAAGGGCGATTTCTTTTCATTTGAAGAGCCTGAAAAGCTGGCGGAATATTTCATAGGACATCATGCGGATGCCCAGGGCTTCAGGGAGGTTCTCTCTTCGGTCAATGCCGGAAAATACTTTGCGGGTATGACAAACGAAAGACTCCTGGATATTCTTTTGTCTGAATAGGAAAGGCGGGCAGAGATGTATTTCGGTTGCTGCATTAACGACAGTTCAAAGATTAAAGAAGTCAAGGCTGCAGGCTATGACTTTTACGAGTTTTCGGGCACAGCCTTGTCCGGAATGGATGAAGGCACATTCTTTGATCTGGTAAACGAGACGGTTAAAAACGGAATCCCGTGCATCGGATTTAACGCATATTGCCCCGGACGCCCTTCCATGGCCGGCGAAGCGTTCTCGGAAAGGGAGATTGAAGATTATGCCGACCGTATCTGCGCAAGGGGCAAAGCCCTGTCGGTTGCCAATATTGGCATCGGGGCACCGAAGGCAAGAATACTGCCTGACGGTTATGACTATTCGACGGCGGTGGAGCAGCTCGGGAGGTTTCTTTCCATAACATCACAAATCGCGAGGTATTACTCGATTAACGTTCTTATGGAAAGTGTGCACAGCGGCCTTTGCAATCTTGTTACCAGGACATCCGAAGCTTTCAAAATCGTCGATGAACTTAAAGCTGACAATCTTTTCATGGTGCTGGATTTCTATCATATGGAAATGATGGGCGAGACACTCGACTCCATAGATGTTGCCACTCCGTATCTGAAACATACTCATATAAGCACAAAGGGGGAAAATCTGTTCCGCGGATTTCCTCAGGCTGACGAAAGCGAAAAATACAAAGAGATAATTTCCAGACTCAAGAACAGGGGATATAACCTTACCATGAGTGTCGAGCCGAGCATGTTTGACTTTTCGCTCGCTGCCGGAACTCTGGAAATGCTAAAAAGCATAGATGAGAAGGTGTAAGCAATGCTGTATTTCGAATGTGATTACAACAACGGAGCTCATCCGCAGATATTACAGCGTCTGATTGAGACAAACGATATTCTTCAATCCGGCTACGGCGCTGATTCATATACCGCAGGCGCAAAGAACAAAATAAGAAACGCTATCGGTAAGCCAGATGCAGATATATATTTTATTGCCGGCGGCACGCAGACCAATCTGGTGGTTATATCATCCATACTCAAAGGATTCGAGGGCGTGATTGCGGCGGATACCGGACATATCGGGAGTCACGAGGCCGGCGCGATAGAATATACCGGTCACAAGGTTCTTACTCTTCCATCACATGAGGGCAGAATTTCGGCGGACGAACTTGAAGAGTATATTTCTGCTTTTTATTCCGACGGGAATTACGAGCACATGGTGTTCCCGGGCCTAGTATATGTTTCTTTTCCGACGGAGTTGGGAACTCTGTATTCAAAATCCGAGCTTTCCCGGATATATGCTGTCTGCAAGGACCACGGCATTAAGCTTTTCATAGACGGAGCAAGGCTCGGCTACGGGCTGATGAGCACCCGGTGCGACTTCGGTATTGAAGATATCTCAAAATTATGTGATGTATTCTATATTGGCGGAACGAAAGTCGGGGCGCTTTGCGGGGAGGCGGTCGTTTTCCCCAACAATGATGCGCCGGAGCATTTTTTCACTTCGGTTAAACAGCACGGGGCGCTTCTGGCAAAAGGAAGACTGTGCGGCATACAGTTCGACACTCTGTTTACGGATAATCTGTATTTGGATATTTCGAAAAATGCCATAGTCCAGGCTGAAAAACTCAAAGATATTCTTAAGGAAAAGGGATACAAATTTTATCTTGAGACACCTACAAACCAGCAGTTTATAGTAATCGACAATACGGCTCTTGATTTACTGAGATCAAAGGTGGCCGTCAGTTTCTGGGAAAAATATGACGGTACGCATACGGTAATTCGTTTCTGCACGAGCTGGGCAACAACAGACGAGCAGATTGAACAGCTGAGAAAAATACTGTAAGACTATTTAAGTATGGAGGGAATTATGATTAAAGTTGTAATTGCGGGCGCCGGGACGATGGGCGCATCTCTGGCACAGGTTTACTCACTGGCAAAACAGGACACATATCTTTGGAACAGAAGCGAATCCGGACTTGAACGAGCAAGAAAACTGATAGATGTTAATCAGGAAAACCTTGTGAAAAACGGTCTTGTAACTCAGGAGAATTCCGACAGGGCTGTGAAATCGATACATTTCACTACGGACAAAGCGGTGTTCGGCGACTGCGACCTCGTGGTTGAAAGTGTGGCTGAAAATATGGACATAAAGAAGGAATTCTGGGAGGAGATATCGAAACTCGTTCCGGACAGCGCGCTTCTTTCATCCAACACATCCGGACTTTCCATTTCGGAGATGGCTACGGTGATTACTAAACCGGAAAGGTTTATGGGTCAGCACTGGCTTAATCCTCCGCATCTGCTTCCCGCATGCGAAATCGTCGTAGGCGAAAAGACCGCGGAAGAAAATGTAGTAAAGATGAGGGAACTTGTAGCGTCGCTGGGCAAGAATCCTGTCGTTGTCAAGGACATACCCGGATTCCTCATAAACAGGATACAGTTTGCACTTTTGAGAGAGGCCCTGTACCTGGTCGAAAGCGGTGCGGCTACGGTTGATGATATAGATACCGTTATGAAGAGCGGCCTCGGAATAAGATATGCCGTTCTGGGACCTTTCGGAACCGCAGATTTCGGCGGACTTGACATATTCGAACATATTAACGACTATCTGAATGCCGATCTGTGCGATTCCAAGGAAGGCAGCGCTCTTATGGCTGATCTTGTAGAAAAAGGAAAACTCGGCGTAAAATCCGGGGAGGGTTTTTATGACTATTCGGGCGACAAGGCAACCGAGGCGATAAAGGAGAGGGACAGACTCTATATCGAACTTGCAAAATCGCTCTACTATTCGAAATGAAGAGGTTTCACTATGAGAAGCGATAAAATGAAAAAAGGCGTAGAAAGAATACCACACAGGGCATTGTTTCACGCTCTCGGTCTCACCGATGAGGAAATAGCAAGACCAATAATCGGAATAGTCAATTCTCAAAATGAAATAATTCCCGGACACATGCATCTGGATAATGTTTGCGAAGCGGTCAAAGCGGGAATCAGAATGGCAGGCGGTACACCGATAGAGTTTCCGTCAATAGGCGTTTGTGACGGTATAGCGATGAACCATGAAGGAATGTTTTACTCTCTTCCTTCACGTGAACACATAGCCGATTCCGTGGAAATAATGGCAATGGCCCATCCATTTGACGGGCTTGTGTTCATACCGAACTGCGACAAAATTGTGCCCGGCATGATTATGGCTGCACTGAGAGTAAATATTCCGTCGGTTTTCTGTTCCGGCGGTCCGATGCTTCCGGGTAAAATATCCGGCAAAAAAGTTGCACTGACAAATGCGTTTGAAGCACCTGCTGCTGTAAAATCCGGCCTTATCAGTGAAAAAGAGGCTAAAGACATATGCGATTATTCATGCCCTGGCTGCGGCTCGTGCGCGGGCATGTTTACCGCAAACTCCATGAACTGCATGACGGAAATTCTGGGTCTGGGTCTGCCGGGCAACGGAACTATTCCTGCCGTTGACTCTAGGAGAATACAGCTCGCAAAAAAAGCGGGCATGCTCATTATGAATCTGGTTGAAAAGAATATCCGTCCCAAGGATATAGTGACTGATGCATCCATAAAAAATGCCATAGTCTGCGATATGGCGCTAGGCTGCTCTACCAATACGCTTCTTCATATTCCTGCAATTGCGCATGAGGCCGGGCTTGAATTCAGGCTTGACGAGGTAAACGGTATTTCGGAATCCGTTCCGCATATTGTAAAGCTTAATCCGGCAGGAATACATTTTCTTGCCGATCTTGACGCCGCAGGCGGCCTGTCTGCGGTTATGATGAGACTTGATGAAAAGGGACTCATTGAGAAAAATGCCGGAACCGTAGAGGGAACCGTTGCCGGAAGAATTAATAACGCAGTAATTATTGATGAAGAAGTAATCAGACCATTTGACCGGGCATACAGTCCTACAGGCGGGCTTGCCGTTCTCTACGGCAATCTGGCAACGGACGGTGCGGTTGTGAAAAAAGGTGCAGTTCTGCCGGAAATGATGGTCCATACGGGATGCGCCAAATGCTTTGATTCCGAGGAGGAGTGCTGCGAGAGCCTGTATCAGGGCAAAGTGAAGCCGGGAGATGTCGTAGTTATCCGGTATGAAGGACCAAAGGGCGGTCCGGGTATGAGAGAAATGCTATCACCGACCGCGGCGCTTGCCGGGCTCGGACTTGACAGCAGCTGTGCACTGATTACTGACGGACGTTTTTCCGGAGTAAGCAGGGGAGCATCCATCGGGCATATTTCTCCGGAAGCGGCATCCGGCGGGCTTCTTGCTTACGTCAAAGACGGAGATATGATAGAAATAGATATCCCGAATCTCAGCCTGAGACTCTTGGTTGACGATAAGGAAATCGAGAGCCGCAAAGAGAGCATGAAGGTCAAATCAAATAAGGAACTGACGGGATATCTAAAAAGGTATTGCAGTCTTGTCTCATCCGCCAGCGAGGGAGCAATACTGCTCGACTGAAAAAATAACAAAAATAAGTACATAAATCTAATCAAAAACGGGGCATTTTGTGTGAAATATACAAAATGCCCCGCAACATTTTGCGAGAATGTCCCTCCTGTTTTTGCTTGTGTATAAAAGATGATGATGTTAAATTATAAACAGGCGAGTTGGTAGGACCAAGTTGCCGACTTTTGCGAATGCGGTTTGTCCGCAAGAAATACAAATAATTTATTCATATAAAATGAAAGGTGTGAGAACATTGTCTGAAAAAATTACAAAAGAACAGGCAAAGAAGTTCTATGAGACTATGTGCACTATCAGGTGCTTTGAAGAGTCTGTTAAAAAGGACTTCCTGAATGGTGAGATTCCGGGATTCGTTCACCTCTATATTGGCGAAGAGGCGATAGCTACCGGTATCTGCGGTGCTTTGAGAGATACTGACCTTATTCAGAGCACACACCGTGGCCATGGTCACTGCATAGCTAAAGGTGCAGACGTCAACAAAATGATGGCCGAAATATTTGGCAAGAAGGACGGCCTTTGCAAAGGAAAAGGCGGCTCGATGCATATTGCAGACTTTTCCGTCGGTATGCTCGGCGCAAACGGAGTTGTCGGCGGCGGCTACAACATAGCAACCGGTGCAGCTCTTGCCAACGGCAGAATTCTTAAGAACGATACCGTATCCGTCGTGTTCTTCGGTGACGGCGCTTCCAACAGAGGTACCTTCCATGAGGCAATGAACGTTGCAGCTGCATGGAAACTGCCGGTTATTTTTGTCAACGAAATGAACTGCTGGGCTTCCACCACTCCTTACCGCACAACCACAGCTGTTGAGAACATTTCCGACAGAGCCAAGGGCTATGATATTCCCGGCGTAGTGGTAAACGGACAGAATGTCTTTGAAGTCTATGAGGCTGCCGTAAAAGCTGTTGAGCGTGCACGTAAAGGCGAAGGCCCCACCTTCATCGAGGCTAAGACCTACCGTATTGAAGGACACTTCGTCGGAGACCCCGAAAAGTATCGTAAAAAAGAAGAGACAATGGAAATCTTCCACAGAACAGATCCTCTGAAAGTATTCACGGGTTACTGCCCGAAGGGAATCACCTTTAAGCAGGAGGAACTCGACAAGATGCTCGAAGAGGCACGCGAGAAGATAGTAAAGGCAAAAGAATATGCTGTAGCCTGCGAGTATCCGGATGAATCCGAATACAACCAGGATCTCTACATAGACTAACGGAGGTGCTGGAAAATGCGTAAAATAACATTCTCAGAAGCTACGCGCGAGGCGATGGCTGAGGAAATGACAAAGTATCCGGAGTGTTTTGTAATGGGTGAGGATATTGCCCGTCAGGGCGGTATTTTCGGCCAGTTCGCAGGACTTCCTGATCAGTTTCCCGGAAGAGTAATTGATACTCCTATTTCTGAAACATTTATTGTCGGCGGTGGCGTAGGCGCTGCTCTTGCCGGTGCAAGACCTGTCGTAGATATGCACTTTGCGGACTTTATAGGCGTCTGCATGGATGAAGTTTTCAACCAGATGGCAAAGATTCGCTACATGTTCGGCGGCCAGGCAAAGATTCCTCTGGTTCTCCGTGCACCCGACGGAATGGCCGGCGGCGGAGCGGCTCAGCATTCGCAGAGTGTTGAAAGCTGGTTCATTCATATCCCCGGTATTAAAGTCGTTGCTCCTTCAAATCCTTATGATGCAAAGATGGTGCTCAAAGCAGCCATAGAGAGCGACGATCCTGTTCTCTATTTTGAAAACAAAGTTCTCTACAAGGAGTCCGGAGAGGTTCCCGAGCTTGAGGATGAGGTTCCCTACGAAATAGGCAAGGCAAGAGTTGAGCGTGAAGGAAAGGATGTCACCATTGTTTCTTATTCCATCGGCATGAAGAATGCGCGCGCTGCAGCTGATGCGCTTGCAAAGGACGGCATTGAGGCTGAGGTTATTGACCTTATCACTCTGTCACCCTGGGATAAGGAGACCGTTATTAATTCCGTAAAGAAGACCCACAGACTCTGCCTCGTTTCCGAATGCGTAAAGCAGGGCGGTGCTCTTGCAGAAGTCGCAGCGGTTGTTGCAGAAGAAGCACTCGAGTATCTTGATGCTCCTGTTCTGCGTTACGGCGCTCCGTTTATTCCTATCCCGTTTGCTCCCACACTTGAAAAGAAGTACAGAGTATATCCTGAAGATCTCGTTAACGGTATCAAGGGAATAATGTGATTATTTAAGGTAAGGAGATTAACTATGGCAACAGAATTATTAATGCCTAAGCTTGGCCTTACCATGACCGAAGGCACCATTGACGAATGGAAGAAAAAAGAAGGAGACACCATAGCCAAGGGCGAAATAATCTACTCGGTGGCTACAGACAAGCTTACTAACGATGTCGAAGCCGACTGTGACGGTGTTCTTCTCAAGATTCTTGTAAAAGAAGGGGATACGGTTCCCTGTAAGACAGTCGTCGGATATGTAGGTGCGGCAGGTGAAGCGGTTCCGGAAGGCGGTGCTCCTGTTCAGGCAGCCGCATCCGAAGCAGCTCAGCCCGCGGTCCAGGCTGCCGGCACTGCAGCCGCTCCGAGCGAAAAATGCTGTTGCGGTGCTTATGTGCCCGCAACACCGTACGCGAAGAAGCTTGCAAAGGAAAAGGGAATTGACCTCGCTCAGGTTAAGGCTACGGGCTATAAGGGTGTAGTTGTTGCAAAGGATATTGCCAACTTCACACCTTCAGCTGCGGAACCTTCCGTGAAGGCATCTCCTCTTGCCGCAAAGGTCGCTGCGGATCTGGGAATAGATCTCAGCGCAGTGGATGCTCACGGCAGAGTACTGGCTCAGGATATTCTTTCATTCCTCGAAGGCAGCAGAGAAATCGGCGGAAGCACTCCTCTTGAGGAGACCAAGCCGATGAACGGTATGCGCAAGGCAATTGCAAAGAATATGCTAAATTCTCACATGACTTCGCCGACGGTCACATTCAATCTCGGCATAGACATGACAGAAATGAAGCATTACCGCGATCAGCTCAAGGCTAAGGATATTAAAGTCAGCTATACGGATTTGCTTGTTAAATTCGTTGCAAAGGCACTGACGGAATTCCCGCTTCTGAACTGCTCGGTAGATGGTAACAATATAATTTACAAGAACTACGTTAATATGGGTGTCGCGGTTGCACTCGACAACGGACTGGTAGTTCCGAATATCACCGATGCGGACAAGAAGAGTCTCACGGAGATTTCCGCAGAAGTAAAGGAACTCGCCGGCCTTGCCCGTGAAGGCAAACTTCCTCCGGAAAAACTGCAGGGAGGAACATTTACCATTACAAATCTCGGCATGTACGGCATCGAAAGCTTCTCACCGATTATCAACCAGCCTGAAGTTGCTATCCTCGGTGTAAACACCATGGAAGACAAGGTTGTTGTTATCGACGGCGAGATAGCCATCAGACCCATTATGAATCTCAGTCTTACAGCCGACCACAGAGTTGTGGACGGAAGCGTTGCAGCACAGTTCCTGCAGAGAGTCAAATCCCTTATGGAAAATCCTGCTCTTATGCTGGCTTAAGGAGGCATATAAATGGCAACGGAATTACTAATGCCTAAACTTGGCCTTACAATGACCGAAGGCACAATAGACGAATGGAAGAAAAAAGAAGGCGACTCTGTCGCCAAGGGAGAGATTATCTACTCTGTAGCTACCGACAAGCTGACGAACGATGTCGAGGCTGACTGCGACGGTGTACTTCTGAAGATAATCGTAAAAGAAGGCGAGACCGTGCCCTGCAAGACGGTTGTGGGATTTGTAGGCGCAGCTGGAGAGGCTGTTCCGGATGTCGGAGCAGCTCCGGCGGCTCAGGCACCCGCACAGAGCGCTCCCGCAAGTGCTCCTGCATCCGACAGCGGTGTGCTGATAATCGGCGGCGGTCCCGGCGGTTATGTGGCGGCTATCAGAGCGGCGCAGCTTGGCGCAAAGGTTACTCTTATCGAGAAAGACAAGATGGGCGGCACATGCCTCAACCGCGGCTGTATGCCGACAAAGGCAATGCTTCACACATCTGAAATCTACCACGATGCGAAGTCATCTGAGGACATCGGCATATCCTGCAAGGATGTCACAGTCGACTGGGAAAAGGTTCAGGGATTCAGAGCCGGCGTCGTTGAGAAACTGACATCCGGAGTAAAGGGCCTTTGCAAGCTCAACAAGGTTAAGGTAGTTGAGGGAGAGGCCGTATTCACTGGACCCAAGACAGTATCAGTTGGCGGTGAAAGCTACAGCGCGGACAAAGTTATTATTGCGGCAGGGTCATACCCGATTATCCCCGGCATACCCGGACTCAAAGGCTGCAAGGCATCAATCGACTCAACGGCATGCCTTTCGCTGGACCATATTCCAGAGAGTATGGTCGTCATTGGCGGCGGTGTTATTGGTCTTGAGCTTGGCAGCGTATATATGCGCTACGGCACGAAAGTTACTGTAGTTGAAATGCAGCCTAAACTTCTGCCTTTGATGGACGGTGAGCTGACTGGTATGCTCCAGACCAAGCTGGAAGGCCAGGGAATGGAAATCCTTCTCAATTCATCCGTAACGGCAGTCGAAGATACCAAGAAAGGTGCCAAAGTCACAGTAAAGTGCCCGGATGGTGAAAAGAAGATTGACTGCGAGATGATTCTTGTCTGTGTTGGAAGAGCTCCTGACACATGCACTCTCGGACTGGACAAGGCCGGAATCAAGGAAGACAAGGGCTATATCGTAGTTAATGACAAGATGGAGACCAATGTTCCCGGCGTATATGCTGTGGGTGACTGCAACGGAAAGCTTATGCTTGCTCATGCTGCAATGGCAATGGGCGAAACGGCAGCCGAGAACGCAATGGGCGGCGACAAGAAATTCAATCCCGAAATGAGCCCGAGCTGCGCATATGTCGGACCGGAATTCGCAGGTGTAGGCTATACTGAAGAACGAGCCAAAGAACTCGGCATTGCCTATAAAGTCGGCAAATTCCCGACCAGCGGTAACGGCAGAAGCCTTGTATCCGGACATACTGACGGCATGATAAAGATACTGGCCGGTGAAAAGTACGGAGAAATACTGGGCGTACATATTCTCGCCCCCAGTGCAACCGAGCTTATTGAAGAGGCTGCTCTGGCTATCAGACTTGAAGCAACTCTCGAAGAGTTTACAGACACTATCCACTGCCACCCGACAGTAGCCGAGGCGGTACGCGAGTGTGCCCTTAACTGCGATAAAAAAGCAATCCATATACCAAACAAATAATCGCGGGAAATAAAAGAATACAGCCATGATCAATTTCATGGCTGTATTCCGGGGAATTATTTTTATTCCTTGCTTGACAGGTAATAACCTATCGGCACGGGCAGTACAAGTAGAATAAGTACTGCCGGCAGAGTCCACATTTTGACTTCGCCGTAATACATGACGGAAAACATTATGAGCAGTGATGCCGCTACATAGCATATTCCCGCAATACGGTGAGTAATATTCCAGACATGCTCCTTGTATTCCATGAACCGGAAATGAAGAGCGATTTTAGATTCGCGTTTGACGTCAAACATGTGGGCGCCCAAAAAGAAGAGTATGCAGGCCAGCGCTACAGGAATTATGAATCCTATATCAAGTTTTAAACCTGCTGCGGACAGAGCGCAGCCGCTGGCAATAAATACGGATAAAACCGTAAAACCGTATCTTCCGATTATCCTTGAGGACTGCGGCGGTATTGCCTGAGCTTTCTGGTGAATCCAAAGCTGCGCATGGCAGATGGTGTTAAGTATTACCATTAGTCCGGGTATACCGTACACAAGAACAGCTCTGGGCATAGAATCATCTTCACCGTTTGCACCGATTAATCCGGTCTGTACTATTTCCGGTATTTTATCCCAGAGCCGGAGACCGACCAGTATCGGCATCGCACATGCGATAGTCGTGGCAATAAACAAAAACAGCGCTTTTGCTCCGGTAACATGTTTTCCGAGATATTTGCTGGCCTGACGCTGCTGTTCGCGGGTAAGACCATATTTAGTTGTGTTGTTATCTAATTTACTCATAGTGTTACTGATTATACACAAATGATTTAAATTTTACAAACTTCAGTAGTTAATTTTTATTAGAATGCATTAGAGGAATTTCGAATTGCAGACAGATAAAATCATAAACGATTCACAAAAAGTCCCGGAAATAATAATGGAGTCTTTAATAAGCTCCATTGAAAAGGGCGACATAGAAGTCGGCAGGGAACTGCCGCCGGAGCGTGAACTTGCCGAAAAGCTTCAAGTTAGCAGAAACTCGCTCAGAGAGGCACTGGCCATTCTTGAGTTTGTCGGAGCCATTGAAAGCAACGGATACAGAAAAGTGCTCGTACGAGACGGAGATTATATCAAACGAGTTCATTCGATGGTCGACACTATCAGCGACAGCGGTGCTCAGCAGCTGGTTCACGAATTTCGTAGAGTTATTGAAGTGGGATGTGTTGCGATTGCCTGCCAGAAGGCAACCGATGATGATATAGAACAAATGGGAGAGGCCATAAAAGCCCTTGAGAATAATCCCGGAGTATATGAAAATGACGTGAGATTCCATAATACTGTTGCCAAGGCAACACATAATCCCATGCTGTTTTCAACTCTGCAGCTGATAAACAACTTCGTTTCTGAAATAAGAATCAGATATTACGACAAGCCGGGATATCTTGACAGGACGCTTGCATCTCACAAGGCGATATATGAAGCCATAGTAGAACGTGATCCCGAAAGAGCTCAGCTTGAGATGATAATGCACCTGAATCTTGCTGCGGAATACGGAAACAAGTATTCAGAAGAAAGAATCTTATCTGAGTAAAATTTGTTGATTATATACGATTTTTTTAATCGTTTTTATATATCTTTTCTTTCGTTGTTTGTTGTAACGAAAAAACAAAAAAGGTAAAATACATTTGAATGTGTTTTCTAAATATAGCTCGAAAGGGTGAGGTAATGAAAGTCTATAAAAAGATTATGGATGTGCTCGGCTGGTTGGAATCGGCTATCCAGGTAATCATAGGCGCCGTTATTACCATTGTTGCTTTTGCGAATGTCTGTGTTAGATATCTTTCAAACGGACAGCTTGCATACACAGAGGAACTGGTAGTTAACATTTTCGTCCTGATGATTATGTGCGGGTGCGCTCTGTGCGCCCGGGACGGCAGCCTTATTAGCCTGTCTCTGGTTTTTGATTCTGTCGGCAAAAAAGGGAAAAAGATACTTGGCATTATATTCAGTGTAATATGCATCGCATTTTACTGCGTGCTCGGTTATACGGGATTTGAGAAAGCCATGAATCTGTATGCCAAGGGCAAATTGACAGCATCTTTGCTGATCCCCGAAGGATTGTTTATGATGGCAATTCCCCTCGGATGCCTTCTGCTTATTCTCCATACTATTGAATTTCTCCTTGAGATTCTTACGGAACAGGCAAAATGCATGCAGGATCCGGAAGTTGCGGAAGCAGCTGAAGTCGAAGAAATTGAGGAAGGAGAGAAGAAAGAATGATAAATCTCATACTATTCGGAAGTTTCTTTATTATGCTCCTGCTGAATGTTCCCATAGCAGTCAGCCTTGGCATGAGTTCTGTTTTTGCCATGCTGTTTGCGGGAGACAAACTCTCCGTTATACCTACCAATGTATATAACGGAATGTCCAAATTCCTTCTTCTTGCAATTCCTTTCTTCGTAATATCCGGTAATGTTATGGCAGAAGCCGGTATTTCCAAAAGACTGGTTGCATTTATTGATGACTGTGTCGGCCATCAAAAAGGCGGTATTGCAATAGTCTGCGTTATTGTTGCAATGTTCTTCGGTGCTATTTCCGGTTCCGGTCCGGCCACTGTCGCGGCGCTCGGTATTATTCTTATACCCGCAATGGTTAACGGCGGCGGTTTCTCGGCTCCGTTTGCGTCTTCACTGATGGCGGCTGCATCGTCAATTGCAATCGTTATTCCGCCGTCAATTGCGTTTGTTGTGTATGCATCAATTACCGGCGCATCTGTCGGTGAGATGTTTATGGGCGGAATCATTCCCGGAATTATGATGGGCCTTGCGCTTATCGTTATTGTCTGGATTGAGGTTAGGAAAAAAGGAATCAAGGCTTCGCGTGAGAGATCAACATGGGCGCACAGAGGCAAGACATTCCTTCAGGCGCTCTGGGGATTCCTGGTTCCGGTAATTATCCTCGGCGGTATTTACGGCGGTATTTTCACCCCGACCGAAGCAGCTGCCGTGTCCGTTGTATATGCCCTTATTGTCGGTATATTCATCTACAGAGAGATCAATTTCAAAAACTTCATCAAGATTATGGTTGACTCCGGTAAAACAACAGGCAGTATCATGATTATCATCGGTACCGCAGCGGTGTTCTCCTATGTCTGCACGGTACATGGTATTTCAAAAGCGGCCCAGGCTCTGCTGCTCGACATTTCCGGAAACAAGTATGTATTCCTTCTTATTGTCAACGTTATCTTCCTTATTGCCGGATGTTTCGTTGATGCCAACTCGGCAATGTACATATTTATTCCTATTATGTATCCTGTTGCTCTTCAGCTCGGCATCAATCCTATTCACTTCGGTGTTCTTTCAACGGTTAACCTTGCTATAGGTCAGGTTACGCCTCCTGTTGGAGTTAACCTCTTTGTTGCTATAGGTCTTGCCAGTAAGATGGAAGGGCTAAAAGACAAGACACGGGTTACGATTGCATCAATGTCGCAGGCTGTTTGGCCAATGATAGTATCCTGTGTTATAGCTCTTATGCTCATCACTTATATACCTTGGTTCAGTACCGCCCTTTTAGGTGGCTGATAATATAAATTTGAAAATCATTATTTTGGAGGAAAAATTAATGAAAAAGTTCTTAGCATTAGCACTTGCTCTTGTTATGGTCTTTGGTCTTTGCGCATGCGGCAAGCAGGCAGCAGCACCGGCCACAACTGAAGCAGCAGCTCCTGCAGCAGCTCCCGCAGCGGCAGCAGAGGCAAAAGACTACATCGAGTGCGAGCCCATGGAATTAAAGTATGCGTGCTCCGCAACAGACAACACCTGTTGGGCTGACATGGGACGTCAGTTCGGTCAGTATCTCAGCGACAGAACAAACGGTGCTATCACAGTTACCGTTTACGCTTCTGACCAGCTCACTTCCGGTAACCAGCAGGAAGGCATTCAGGCTGTTATTGATGGTTCCACAGATATGTGCGCCCACTCTAACCTCATCATCTCCGGATTTGACCAGAGACTGAATGTTGTTTCTCTCCCGTTCATCTTTGATTCCACCGATGACGTTGATGCTCTCATGAGCAAAGGCGGCGCAGGTTATGAAGCACTTGCTCCTATCGTTGAGGGTCTCGGACTTCACCTTCTCGGAATTGCTGAAAACGGCTTCCGTCACATGACAAACTCCAAGAAGGAAATCGCTTCTCCGGACGATATGGCCGGTATGAAGATTCGTATCCCCAACACTGCAGTTCTTACCTATGCTTACGGCGACTGGGGTGCAAACTGGCAGATAGCCAACTGGTCCGAAGTTTACACTGCTCTTCAGCAGGGTACTTATGACGGCCAGGAGAACCCGCTCCCGACAGCTGACGGCGGCTCCATTTCCGACGTTAACAAGTTCTGCACATACTGGACCGGTGTTTACGACTGCATCTTCTTCTGCATCAACCAGGATCTCTATGATTCCCTCACTCCCGAACTCCAGGCTCTCTTTGATGAGGCAGGCGACTGGGCAGCAGCTCAGCAGCGTCAGCTCGAGCGTGAAGGCGACAAGCAGGTTATTGATAAGTGGACAGCCGATGGCGTTACATTCACTTATCTGACTGATGAGCAGGTCCAGGCATTCAAGGATGCCGCTGCTAAGGTTCCTGAAGAGTGGGTTGCCACCTGCGTTAAGGATTACGGCTTCACTCAGGAGCAGATGGATTCTCTCGTATCCGTTTTCACAAAGTAATCACACTTTGAACAGTATTTGCCCTGCTTTTTTAAGCAGGGCATTTGATTAATAATTATGAGTGACTTTGTTATAGAATCTGCCCAAGGCAGCATCAAAAGAGTTGTTGCTGTCAGATTGCAGCCGAAAACGGACGTATATCTCGGACTTGTCGAAACGTGCAAAAAATACGGGATTAATAACGGAGTTATATTAAGTGCAATCGGCAGTATTTCAGATCTTCACTACTGCACGGTTGATATTCTTCCAAATTCCAAAGCCGGATACGGGTATAATGCGGACCTTACTCTGACCGGACCGCTTTCGCTTACCAGCGCGGCGGGTATTATATGCCATGATGATGACGGCGAAACCAATCTTCATGTACACGTTACCGTTGCTGATAAGTATGGCAACATGCACGGAGGACACCTCAGAGAGGGGACCGAAGTTCTTCTGACGTTCGATGCCGTCCTGGCTGAACTTGACGGGGTCGATATGAAAAGAAAATTTAATGAGGATCTAGGCGTTCCGATTTTTGCGCCGGAGCAAAAATAATAAAAAATGCTTGCTTTCAAAAGCAGGCATTTTTGTTGTTTAAACTATCTTCACTTGATATAATACATACATGGCAAAGAAAGCTGAACAATATATATATCTGCCGAAGAGAATTCCAAAATCTGCTCAGAACAGGTATTTTAAAAACCTTGAGAATGAGAAGATGCTCTCTTCTATTTTTGACTCTTTCGGGCATATTAACGGGCAACACAGGTATCCAGTCGGCACTATGCATTTCGGTCGTGCGAAAGCCGGAGGTACGGCTTGCGAAGTTATTGCTATATACAATGTTTTAAAAGATATCGGAAAACCGTCAAGGCTGGCAGATCTTATTTTCTATGACGAGGTTCTGGGATTTATGTTCCTCAGCGGTCATTTTGGAACAAAAATTCACCGTATCGGGACATTTCTTGATAAACTAAAAGTTCCGTATGAGAGGCTGTCAGTCAGAGACTTTATTAGAAGTGCCGGAAAGAAAGAATATGATGACGGACAGATTTTCATAGTCACAATAAAAACAAGGGCTGAATTGCCGATTTCCCAGCTTCATACTTTTGAAACCGTATATTACAAAGACAACTGGATTGTATACAACAGATTCAACGATGACGAAAAACCCGCGGTATATAAAAATGCTGCAGACATTCTGAGAAACGGAAAATACCGGGGTTCGTTCTATTCAATCTACAGAATAAATAATGATTCACAAAATGAGGAAACTGCCAGAATATGATTAATACTGTTATTTTTGATATGGACGGTCTCATGTTTGATACCGAGCGTCTGTATTTCAAGTTCTTTGAAGAGATATTTTCGGATTATGGATTTGAATATACGCCCGAACTTGCTAAAAAGATAACCGGTGCTGACGGACAGGAAATAAAGAAGATATTTGCCGAGTATATGGGCCTTTCTGAAGAGCAGATAGATATGAGGAAATTTGCAGGAGAAGCTGTTAGAAGAATTTCCGATTATGTTAAAGAAAACGGAGTACCTGCCAAGGATGGACTTTATGAGCTGTTTGCGTATCTTAAAGAGCATAATTACAAAATAGCTGTTGCGTCCTCATCACCAAGGAAGATGGTTGATTTCAATCTTAAATCGTCAGGATTATTAGATAGTGTCAGTGCCATCGCCAGCGGGGATGAGGTTGAAAAGTCCAAGCCGGAACCGGATATTTTTCTTAAAGCAGCTGAATTAATCGGTTCGGAACCTAATAGCTGTCTTGTTCTTGAAGACTCAGAAAGGGGTATTTTGGCCGCTGTCAATGCCGGAATGAAAGTTATTTGCATTCCCGACATGTCGGTGCCCGAGGACGATAAGCTTGAGCTTTCTGAAGCGGTATATGAATCATTAAAAGATGTAGTTTTTTATCTTGAAAATGGGAGCAAAATATAGAATAATATAGTCAGAAATATTTTATTGGACTTTCAGATAGAAATTATTATTTCTCTGACAGCCCTGTTGCAATTACTAATACAATAAGGGGAAAAGCAAAATGAGTATTGAATATCCAAAAGATTTTGATGTTATTGTTGACAAAGCAAAGGCAATAGGTAAACCCGCTAAAGTGGCCGTTGCCGCGGGTGACTGTGAAAACATCCTGAGAGGTGTTTTCGCGGCTGCAAAAGACGGTTTCGTAAAGCCTATTCTTGTCGGTAATGAAGAGAAAATAAGGACTGTTATTGATGCCATTGGAGAGAAGGACTCGGATTATTCAATCCATGTCTGCCACGGCGGTGACAATCCTGTTCAGTATGCGATTGAAATGATACAGGCTGGAAATGCGGATATTCTTATGCGCGGCAATACGCAGACCAGAGACTACCTTATGCCCATACTGAATAAGGCAAACCATCTTATAGAGGACGATGCACTTGTAACGCATATCGCTTTCTTAAAGGTACCCGGCTACGATAAACTCCTCGCAGTTTCCGATGTTACGCTTATCATTCATCCTACTGCGGATACTAAAATAGAAATTATGAAGAACATGGTTGAAACCATGAAGATATTCGGAATCGAGCATCCCAATATCGCTCTTCTTGCAATGGTTGAGAAGCCGAGCTTCCACATGAAGGACACTGTAGAAGATCAGACCATAGCAAAGAATCATCTTGCAAGACCTTATTGTGACTGCAACGTCGTAGGTCCTATCGCTTATGACCTTATCATCAGCAAGGAAGCAGCACGCCTTAAGAATTACGATTGTGAATACTGCGGAGATTTCGACGGTATTGTTGTTCCTGACCTGATGTCCGGAAACCTTCTGGTCAAGGTTCTGCAGCGTAACGCCGGAGCCACCGGATTCGGAATACTTGCCGGAGCAAAAGTTCCCATTGCAATTGCATCCAGAAGTGATGATCCCACACAGACGTATCTGTCTCTTGCTGCCTGTGTTGCTTCGATGAAAAAATAAACATAACAGAGATAATAATAACTGCATCCCTTATTTTTGTGGGGGATGCAGTTTTTGGTTGGTTTCAGATATGAGTGAAAGATGAAACTTATGACAATTGCTCAAGAGCTGCCAGTTTGAGGCTCTGACAGAATATTTCCATCGCTTTTTCAAGTTCCTCAAGTGGCGGATAGCTTGGTGCTATTCTAATATTTGAATCATAGGGATCTTTCCCGTACGGGTATGTCGAACCGGCTCCGGTCATGACGACTCCGGCATCCTTGCAAAGCTCAAGCGTTCGTTTTGCTATGCCGGGTACGGTGTTTACGGAAACAAAATATCCGCCTTTGGGCCTCTGCCAGCATGCGATTCCCAGACCCTCTATTTCATTATCAAGGTAATCCAGGACGCACTTGAATTTCGGCCCCAGGACAGATGCTTGACGCTTCATAAGCGCAAGAGTGTTTTCCTTGTCCTTTAGATATTTGACGTGCCTTATCTGATTGACCTTATCATATGAAATAATCTCCATGGTAAGAAGACTCTGCATATATTTGATGTTGTCAACGCTTGACGCCATGACAGATATCCCGGCTCCGGGGAAGGTAATCTTGGAGGTTGAAGCAAATTCATATACCATGTCCGGATTGCCGGCATCACGGCAAAGAGAAATGATATCTTCAAAAGGCTCAAACTCTCCGATAAATTCGTGAATGCAGTAAGCGTTATCCCACATGATTGTGAAGTCCGGCGCCGCGGGTTTAAGATTTGCGAATCTGTGGTAAGTATCGCTAGAATAGATAATGCCGTCAGGATTCGAATATTTTGGTACGCACCAGATACCTTTGACAGTCGGGTCTTGTACGTATTTCTCAACCAGATCCATATCGGGACCGTTGGGAGTCATAGGAATTGTAATTAAATCAAATCCGAAAGACTCTGTAATTTTAAAGTGTCTGTCATAACCGGGAGCAGGGCAAAGCCACTTCAGGTTTTCCTGCTTTGACCACGGAGAAACACTATTTTTCAGACCGTGTGTCATTGCTTTTGAGATTACATCATACATTAGATTAAGTGATGCATTTCCGCCTATGAAACATTCTTCTGCTTTACAGCCGAGTATATCTGCAAACAGTTTTTTCGCGGAAGGAAGACCGCTTAGTTCACCGTAATTGCGTGCATCTATATTATCATCCATGCAGTCGTCCGGACTTGAAATAACCGTCAGGATGTCAGAAACCATATTCAACTGTTCGGCGCTCGGTTTTCCTCTGGCCATATTAAGTTTGAGTCCCTGAGCTTTCAGCTCTTCATATTTACTGGATTCGGCAAGAATCAGCTGGGAGACTTCTTCTTTACTCAATTCGCTGTATTTCATCATAATTCACTTCCTTACCTATAATAATTTTGTATTTTACACCTATTAAAATGACTATACAAGAAGGAAAAATCTATAATATACAAATTGCCCGTGCAGATTTATTGCCTGTATGAATACAATAAATCTGAGGGCAATTATTCTTAATAGTTGGTGAATAGTGTTAATTGCTTTCTATCATTCTGTATCCGACACCTACCTCTGTGAAAATGTATTTTGGTTCCGCCGGATTCTTTTCAATTTTTCTTCGTATGTTTGCCATATTTACTCTTAGAATCTGGTTGTTGCTGCTGTTTGACTGAGGCCCCCACAGTTCTTTCATGATGAAATCATAAGTGAGCACTTTGCCTGAACACCTTGATAGCAGCGACACAATTTTATACTCATTCTGAGTCAGGTGAATGTTTTCACCGTTTATCGTAACCAGATGCTTGTCATAGTCTATAACCATGCCTTCTGCTTCAAATTTCTGATTTGTTGCGCCGAATCCGTTCTGATGCATATGTCTAAGAGCAACTCTGACTCTTGCAAGCAGTTCGGCTGCGGAGAAAGGCTTTGTAATGTAATCATCAGCACCGCGGTCAAGCGAGTCTACTTTATCAGCTTCATGTGTTCTGGCAGAAACGACAATAATCGGGAGCTGTGTCCATTGCCTGACGGAAGAGATTATTTCCACGCCGTCCATGTCTGGAAGACCAAGATCAAGAATGATAAGATCAGGACAGTGAGAACTTATCATTGAAAACGCTTCGCTTCCTGTCGCGGCAATGAGAACATCGTATCCGTTTTCAAGTAGAGTGGCCTTAATAAAGCTGGAAATTCCCTTCTCATCTTCAATAATTAGTATTTTATCTTTAATTGTCATGTATTTCATTCTCCTTGGGGAGTGTAAATATAAATTCTGCACCAGACTTGCAATTCTGGTTTGCGTAGATTATTCCGCCGTGAGCATTGATTATCGTCTGGCAGACTGACAGCCCAATTCCCATATACTTGCCATTTTGCTGATGATCTGTATGGGACAGCAGAAGGCTGCCGTCAAACAATTTGCTAATGATAGTCTTTTCAATTCCGATACCGTCGTCCTTTACGTGAATTTCAATTTGGTTATCGTTCGGCACCTCAAAAGCGCAAATGTCAATTGTCTTTGTTGTTACACCGTGTATTACGGCATTGTTCATGAGATTAATCAGCACCTGCTCTATCAGCATAGCATCCATAGGAACAAATAGAGGTTCTGCCGGACAGCTGACATTAACGCTAATACCGGGATTGTTGTTCTTGAACTTTAAGGCGGCTTCGCTGAGCACTTCTTCAATTAACTCGCTCGTTTTGCAAATATCGTGGCTTCCGTTAATCTTAGTAACCGAAAGAAGGTTTTCAACAACATTGCACAGCCAGTCGGCATTGTCTTTAGCGTTGGAAAGAAGTTCTCGTGTCTGATTTTCACTCATCGTATCATTGTCAAGTACAGCCGAAATTGAGCCGCTGATTGCGGTAAGGGGGGTTCTGAGGTCATGAGATATGGACCTCAATAAGTTAGCCGTGATTTTCTCCCTTTCGGATTCAATTCTGATTTTTTCCTCTTCCTTTATTCTTGTTGCCAGAGTAGAAGCGGCTATTCCTACTGCAAGCATAGTAATAAAGGTCAAAGGGTATCCGTATATTGAAAAGTCCAGTTTCATATACGGATATGTAAATGCCCAGTTTACTGCAAATACACTGACCAGAGCTGCAAGCGTTCCGAAAAAATAACCGTTTGTGGTCAGCGAAATAATCAGAACTACTAGAATAAAGATCATTGGGACATGCACGTCTGAGGTGGTAATTTGCCTGAGGAAAAAACAGATGGCAGCACCGACACACATGCTGACTGTAAAAATAACTGCATCAATCAGCGAAACGGGGAAATTTGAAGAAATAAACTTTTTGATTTTTTCCATAGTTGTATCCTGTTAAAATCTTTATATAAATTATATCAAAAAGCGTGTTAATAAAATGCTAAGAAAAATACGGAAACTATACCGGTATGAGTACGGTTTCTTTTTACCTTGCTTATTATTTATGATATATTGTAGATATAATTTTAATAACCGGAGGGTATCCTAATGGCGAAAGAAAAAATCGGCTATCAGTCAAGCAGGAAAGAGTATATAGCATATTGCCTGTTCTTCCTTGGACAGAATCTTCTGTGGGGCTATGCCGGATACATTGAGACATTTCTTACGGATATCGGAATAGCAGCTGCTACAGCTGCTGCGATATTAATTGTTCCGAAACTGTGGGATGCTATTAATGACGTTCTGTTCGGCTATATTGTTGACAGACATATGTTTAAAAACGGTATGAAGTTCATTCCGTGGGTCAGAATTGGTGTTTCTGCCATAGGTATCACGACCGTGGCATTATTTGCAATTCCTGAATCTATGACACAGACGGGAAAAATCGTCTGGTTCTTGATTGCGTATATTCTGTTTGATGCGGCATATACCATTCTTGATACGCCGGCATTTGCGGTAACGACTGTTATGACATCAAACGTCGAGGAGCGCACCTCGATTATCGCTGGCGGGAAACTGTGGTCAATGGTTGGCGGAGTTGTGTCAACCGTATTAATACCGATGATCAGACCAAGACTCGGCTGGCTAACAGCCTGTATCGTTTTTGTGGTAGTGTCGGTAATAATGATGATTCCTATGCTGTTTACCGTAAAGGAGCGTCATACCGAAGCGGCTTTGGAGAGCGAAAATCCCGATTTCAAGGGAATGATTAAATACCTGAAAAATAACAAGTACCTTTTCGTAGTTTTGATATCGATGCTTCTTCTGGGTCTGTCCAGCGTAGAACAGAAAATGGCGATTTATATGGGCAGAATATGTCTCGGACGTGAAGATGCTGCAACGCTTATTGCCGCGGGAGTTGCGGTATCTGTAATAGTTGTATCTGCTATCGTGCCCAAACTGTCAAGGAAATACGACAAATTTAATGTTCTTTGCGTGGGTCTTGCGTTCGCAATAGTCATGGACGTAATCAGTTATTTTGTCGGCTACAGCAACATGATTGTTGCGCTGATAATGATTATGCTCAAATGCACGGGCCTTGGATTCTGGCAGGTAATTATATACATGCTTATAGCGGATACCGTCGAGTACGGCACATATAAAACAAAAACTAGAGCCGCCGGCATCACGTTCAGCCTTCAGTGCTTTGTGGCAAAGCTGAAAAATGCGCTCATCGGTTCGATAGTCCTTCTGTCGCTGTCTATTACCGGATTTGTTGAAGGTGAAAATGCAATTCAGCCGGACGGCGTGGCAAACGGTGTATGGGCTCTGTTCAATCTTCTGCCGGCAGTCGGGTTTGCCGTGGCATTGCTTATTCTGATTCTTTTCTACAAACTCAGGACCGGTGATGTACAGCTCATGTCTAAGTTCAATAACGGCGAAATCAGCAAAGAAGAGGCGGAAGTTTTACTCGCTGACAAGTTCGGACCTGCTGGAAATTGATTTATGAATAGCTTCGACTATGAGGGGTGGAGCAGAAAGAGCATTTACGAGTTTTTTAAAAATGCATCCAATCCTTACTATATGGTCACATTCAGGCAGGATGTTACCAGACTGTACGAGTTTAAGAAAAAGAACGGAATTTCATTTTACTATGCGCTGATTTATCTTTGCACGAAGGCTATAAACAGTGTTGATGCATTTAAGGTTTACTGTGAAGACGGAAAACTGGGTATGTATGATGAAAGATTTCCTAGTTTTACGGAATTGAAAAAGGGCAGCGATGCATTTCAGATCATTACCATGACGACTTCGGGTGAGGACATATTTGACTTCTGCAGATGTGCATCCGAAAAAGCTTTAAATCAGATTGAGTTTATAGATCTTAGCTGTGAATCTGAACACAGAATTGATATTTCCTGCATTCCGTCGCTCGATATTACAGCCGTAACCAATGAGCGGGATTTGAGTGACATTGATTCATCTGTTCCGAAGATAACATGGGGGGCGTATGTGGATTGCGGAGGGAGTAAAACACTCGGCCTATCTATCGAGGTTAATCATAAATTTATTGACGGATACCACCTCGGCCAGTTTGCTTCGAAATTATCGGATTTAATTGAAAATCTAGAGGTTTAAGGTTTTGAAAAAGAAGATTCTTGAAAACAAATTATACCTGTATCTGACTGAATTTTTTGCGGGAATGTCGCTGATGGCAGTTGAGCTTGGCGCAAGCAGGCTTCTTGCACCTTATTTCAGCTCTTCTCAGATTGTATGGACTATCATAATCGGTATGATTATGATAGCCATGGCACTTGGAAATCTTTACGGCGGAAAATCTGCTGACAAGAATCCAAATCCTGATATTCTGTACAGACGGATTATTATAGCGGCCATCTGGATTGCAGCGATTCCTTTTGCGGGGAAATACATTATTATTGCAGTTTCCGGTATCCTGATATACACAATCAGTACAAATCTGCTTATTGTGGCCGCATTCATTTCATGCCTTATTATTTTTGTATATCCTCTGTTCTTGCTCGGTACGGTTACTCCATCGCTCGTAAAATATACTGTAGACAGTCTGGATGATTCGGGAAAAACCGTTGGCAGGCTGAATGCGTGCAATACCGTAGGTTCCATTATAGGTACCTTCACACCGACGTTTATAACGATTCCGGCTGTAGGGACAGCGGTTACATTTCTGATTTTTTCGGGAATACTTCTTGTTCTGGGTCTCGTGTATTTTATCTCTGAGAAACGTGCGGCAAAGTTCTGCATAGTAACAGCCGTGCTGTTTGTGCTGTTCAGTATCCTGGGGCAGGGAAGTTCGTTCGCTTTTTGGGAAGATGATTTAACTTATGAAGGGGAAAGCGTATACAATTATATTCAGGTTAAAGACTCGGATACCCAGACAATTCTTTCCACCAATGTACTGTTCGGTGTTCAGTCTGTAAAAATGAAAAATGACGGTCTTACGGGACTATATTACGATTATGATCTTGCGGCCCCTGTAATTGCGGGAACGGACAGCCCTGAGATTCTTATACTGGGAAACTGCGCAGGAACATTTGCATCTCAATGCATCAGATTTTTTCCCGATTCCACTGTGGAGGGGGTAGAAATTGACGGCAAGATAACCGAGATTGCCAAGGAATACTTCTCTTTGCCGGATACTGTAAAAATAACCGAATATGACGGAAGAGCCTATCTGAACTCGATTGATAAAAAGTATGATGTTATTCAGGTAGATGCATATCAGGATATTACGATTCCTTTTCAGATGAGTTCAGTTGAATTCTTTTCTCTTGTAAAAAATCATCTAAAAGACAATGGAGTAATGGTAGTAAACCTCAATATGTATTCTGACAATGAAGGTTCAATCAATGAATACCTTTGCGATACCATTGCATCGGTTTTTGATAATGTCTACATTGTGAATGTTCCAAACAGCACAAACAGGGAACTGTTTGCCGTGCTTGAAGGTGATGTGTCCGACAGATATGATGCATCCGTATTTCCGGAACTGTCTTTCAATTTCGTGAGGTATAACGGCGGTAACCGTATATTAACCGACGACAAGGCTCCTGTTGAGCTTTTGGGGATGAAAATGATAGACGAGCTCATCAAAGATGAGCTCGCCTGGTATAAACAGTATAGTATTAAAGAACTTATTTCGCAGCTGGCTTAGTCAGTTTGCGCCTTATAAGTTTTCCGAGTTCAAATACAGGGAATGTAGACAGGGACAGCACTATTGTAATAAGAAGTTCCTCTGTTGAGAATGTGCCGGGTTCTATGCCGAAGACGGTCTGAAGCCCCGGCATATATATTGCCATGAGTGTAAGAAGAGTAGTTACCACAAAGGCACCAAACAGCCACCAGTTATAATGCTTGAACATTTCTTTAGAAAAGACAGAGTTGAATCTTGAACGCATATTTATTGCGCACATCATTTCGGCGAAGTTGACGGTTAAAAAGGCCATTGCCATAGCATTCACGGTGTTGACTCCGCCCTCGATTTTTAATCCGATAAAGTAGGCGGCAAGCTCTATTACTGCAAGATATATACCCTGCCAGACCATATCGAATCCTGCTCCGTTGGAGAATATACCGTCAGTCGAAGCCCTGGGTTTTCTCGTCATGAGATCTCCCTCGGCTTTTTCCATTCCCAGTGCCAGACCGGGGAGAGAGTCTGTAACCATGTTAATCCAAAGCAGGTGAACAGGGGAGAGTATTGTAAAATTAAACAGCGAAGCTATAAACATAATGATTACTTCACTCATATTCGTTGAAAGCTGGAACTGCAGTACCTTGCAGACATTGTCATAGATTTTTCTGCCTTCTTCAACGGCATTTACTATTGTTGCAAAGTTATCATCGGCGAGTACCATGTCCGCTACTGATTTAGTAACGTCTGTTCCCGTTATTCCCATTCCGATGCCGATATCTGCGGCTTTTATCGACGGAGCGTCATTTACGCCGTCACCGGTCATAGCTGTAACATAGCCTAGAGCTTTCCAGGTTTTGACGATTCTGGTTTTGTGTTCGGGCTGAACGCGAGCATAAACCGAGTACTTAGGTATTTCGGTTAGAAGTTCCTCGTCGGAATACTTGTCGAGTTCTGAACCGAGGATGGCTTCCGAAGGATCTTTTATAATGCCGAGGTCTTTTCCTATGGCAACAGCTGTATCTTTATGGTCGCCCGTAATCATTACAGGTCTGATACCTGCAATCCTGCATTCCTCAATTGCGGCATATACCTCAGGACGGCAAGGGTCTATCATTCCGAGGAATCCGATAAATGTAAGTTCTTTTTCAAGATCTTCCGGTTCAAACGACCCGGGAACAGTATCATATTCTCTGTATGCCGCGCCTAGAACGCGCAGAGCTCTGTCGGCAAATGATTTTACCTGAGAAAATACGTATTGCTTATACTCGTCATCAATGGGAGTTACGACACCGTTCTTATAGTAATGTGTGCATCTGTCAAGCAGCTGCTCAACAGCGCCTTTTGTATACTGTGTGAAAACAGCGCCGTTTTTATGCACGGTTGACATCATTTTGCGTTCCGAATCGAACGGAGCTTCTCCGACTCGCTCGAATTTCGAATCTAACTCATCTTTATACAGCTGGAGGTCATGTGCATGATTGACGAGTGCGTTTTCAGTAGGTTCGCCTGTTGCCTCGTGCATACCGTATTCACGCTTTGAATCATTGCACAGAGCCATCGCTGTAGCAAGAAGAACGGGATTATCCGTATATGTGTCGACTACAGTCATTTTATTCTGAGTGAGAGTGCCGGTTTTATCTGAGCAGATAATCTGAGTGCAGCCAAGAGTCTCAACAGCAGTAAGTTTACGTATCAAAGCCTGTCTCTTGCTCATGGCTGTTACGCCAATGGACAGAATAATAGTAACGACAGCAGGCAATCCCTCGGGAATAGCAGCTACTGCAAGCGCTATTGCGGCAATAAATGTATTAAGGGAGGTTTCTCCGAGTACTTTCCAGGAGAAAGGCTCACCGGTTAAAAAGACATTTTGAATTATTCCGACCAGAAAAACAACGATGCATATTCCGATTACAAGCTTGGTAAGAAAATGACTGAGTTCGGTCATCTTCTTCTGGAGTGGTGTCTGTTCGGTTTCGGCCTCAGATAATGCATCAGCTATTTTGCCCATTTCGGTATCCATTCCGGTTGCTACGACAACGGCTTTGCCGCGTCCGTAGACAACTGTAGAACCGGAGTAGAGCATATTGGTTCTGTCACCAAGTGTTATATCGCTCTGATTATCACGGCAGTAAAGTACATCTATTATTTTGCTTACAGGTACAGACTCGCCTGTGAGAGCCGCTTCCTCTGCTTTAAGAGAATGGGATTCGAGAATACGGCAGTCCGCCGGAACGGCGTCACCGGCTTCTAAAACGACGATATCTCCGACAACGACATCTTCACTTTTCAAAATCACGGTTTTGCCGTCACGGACGATTTTGCTGGTTGCAGCTGTCATCTGCATCAGTGCGTCCATTGCGGCTTCCGATTTACTTTCCTGAATAAGGCTCATAATTGTGTTGATAATAACAACAACTAGTATGACGAGCACATCCGCAAAGTCGGATACTTTAAATGAGCCGTGAGCTTCAATTACGGTAATTACAGCCTGAATCGCCGCTGCAACAATGAGCATGATAATCATCGGATCGGCGAGAGAATTGATGAATTTCTTGAAAAGGGAATCTTTAGGCGCTTCTTTGAGCTTGTTTTTTCCGTTTTCCCTGAGCCGTGCTTCAGCTTCTTCAGAACTGAGACCGTTTTCAGTGCTGTTCAGACTGGATAGAACTGTGCTGCTGTCTTCGAGATAGTACTTCATTTTGTAGCCTCCGTTTATAAAAAAAGACACAGGTACAGAAACATTCTATACCTGAGTCTCACAATTTAAAGCAAACCAGACTATAAAAAGTCGAGATTGTTGATTTGCTGCACCCGAAACGGGTGTTGCTACTCCCTCTAGTAAAAAAAGAGTGGGGGAAGATGGATTCGAACCATCGAAGGCATCGCCAGCAGATTTACAGTCTGT